>Ga0208458_1000621_pt1 | contig 35507 bp, 28 predicted proteins | sample AD_UKC085_MetaG_FD_184432 | JGI IMG/M metagenome (GOLD analysis project Ga0208458, IMG submission 184432) | Active sludge microbial communities of municipal wastewater-treating anaerobic digesters from USA - AD_UKC085_MetaG (SPAdes) (version 2) | ecosystem: Engineered > Bioreactor > Anaerobic >... | reverse complement strand
GGCGCGTGTTTTCTTATATCCATTGTAAAAGATTCGACGTACACGCCGGGCCATGGATTCACTGATATTTCAAATAATTATCGCGCTGGACTGCCACTCAACGAATTGAAGGGGCGCGAAACCTACGTTGAAGGCAATGTCAATAGCTGTGTCGTGACGCGTTCGACCAACGGTTCCAACGTGGAGTATTATGGCTCGTTGGAGGGAATGTTCTGACCGAACGGTCATGAGTCGACCGAGCCTATTCAGCCCAATTGCCACGTGACGACGCCGGGGATACGTGCGAGCATCAAGCCATGAGCAAGGGGTGTCGAGCCTGGGTGATTGGCATCGCAGCGGTTCTGTTGCCGGGTTGTCCGGACAAACCTGGCGTCGAGCATTCGGCGGTCGCTTCCGCGGGATCGGGGCCCTCTGTGGCCTTGACGTCTTCTTCGGCGCAAGCCGTCGGTTCGACCGCTCCGACGGTGGTCGCATCCAACGCGGTTGTGGAGGCGCCCACGCTGCCGCCCTTGCCCATTCCCCCGGACAAGCCTTCCGCGATGCCATCCCTTGCGGATTTTCGCAAAGCTCCGACCGTTGAAATCGGATATGCCACGGCTCTTGGCTGCGAGGCGCGCATGCTTCGCGATTGGATCATGGTTCAGTGCAAGGAAGGACCTGCCACGGACAAACCGGTAGGAGCCAATGCCATCCGAACGCAAGGAACCGATGCGCGGGTGCGGGTGAGCAAGGTCGGAGATGGGGTACAGGTGACGATGCCCTTGCGCAAGGGGGTGGAAGCCAAGGCGGAGATATTGTGGCGAACGCCGGGGTGGGGCAAGCGATTGGTTCGAGTCGTCTATGAAACCACCGATGAGCGTCCGGTGGTGACGTTCGATGCGCCGCCGCCTGGGCCGGAGCAAAGCCCGCTTTCCCTCGGTCAGCTTCCGGGCGAGAAACCTCATGTGGGGCGAATGATTCTGGTTCCCGCGGGGGCTCGCAAAGGAAAGGAGCCCGTGGAGGCTTTTTATTTGGATGAAACGGAAGTGACCTTTCATGCATGGAATGCTTGTGTGCAAGACGGAGCATGCCCGCCTCCGTCAGGGGCAACGGGGTGCCCGCGCTCCACGCAAGGGGTGTCACCGCTACGTCCCATCAATTGTATCACTTGGAATGAGGCTCGCGCGTATTGTGCCTGGGCAGGAAAGCGTCTTCCTTCAGAACAAGAGTTCTGGTTTGCCTATTATGGTTCCGACGATCGGATCTATCCGTGGGGGAATGCGGTCGAGATCGAGCGGATCTGCGACTATCAACAGCACGAATGGGTGGAGGATGCAGGCAAACGTAGACTTCTGAACCTGGGGTGCAAGGTGGGCTCGCATCCATTAGGTAAGGGGCCTTTTTCCCATGAGGATCTGCTATCGAACGTGGCCGAATGGACTTCCGACGAACACGATGGAAAAAAAGTCGTGCTCGGCGGAGCCTTTGGTTCCGTCAGCGGTATGGAATGGCGTGACTATTGGGGTTGGTTGATGAAGGACTTACGCAAAACCATGGAGCCGGATTCGCGCCAGACGGAGATCGGCTTTCGATGTGCTCGGGATGCCCATTGAAGGAGGTTTCCCTCATCGAACATCGGCTCGTCTCCCTCCATCGGCTATCCATATACGGATAGAGCGAAGAGGGCTGTCGATTCCAGGTCCATCGCGTGGAGCGGGACCCAAAGCGAAGAGGCCGAGATGTATGCTCTCGCGGGTGAATCGCCATTTGTCCGTGGAGTCATGGATTTTTCGCTGGAGATCATCGTTCGAGGTGCTTACGATTCCTGGCGACGAAACGGAGCAAGGGCTTGGCGAAGAAGACGAAAATTCAGTGTATTGGAATTCTTACGGCGGGAGGGGATTGTCCGGGATTGAATGCGGCCATACGAGGGGTCGCGAAGGCTGCCATTGCCGCGCACGACATCAAGGTCATCGGTGTGTTGGATGGCTTTCGTGGCCTTGTCGAGAATCGCACCGTGATGTTGGACAATCGTTCCGTATCGGGCATTCTCACGCAAGGGGGCACCATTCTCGGCACGAGTCGTGACAAACCCCAGCGCATGTCGATGGGCGGAAAAATCATGGATATGACCACCACGGCCGTCGAAAATGCTCGCCGTCTGGGCATCGATTGTCTGGTTTGTCTCGGAGGGGGAGGAACGCAAAAAAATGCGTTGCACCTTCACCAAAACGGCGGAATGAACGTCATCACCTTACCCAAAACCATCGACAACGACGTGTATGGTACCGACGTATCCTTTGGTTTCGATACGGCCATGGGGATTGCTACGGAAGCCATCGATCGGCTTCACACCACCGCCACCAGCCATAATCGTCTGATTGTATGTGAAGTGATGGGGCATAAAGCAGGATGGCTTGCGCTTGGAGCTGGCGTAGCCGGCGGAGCGGACGTCATTTTGATCCCTGAAATCCCTTATGACTTGAACGTGGTGGCGGAACATCTGCTGCGACGTCGTCGGGAAGGCAAACGTTTTTCCATCATCGTTGTGGCCGAGGCAGCCCAGGCGAGGGCGAACGAGACGGAAGCCGACGCCAAGCAAGAAAAGAAACGCAACGGCAAAGAGGGTGATTCCGTGGCTCCGAGCCCGGCCATCAACCTGGTTCAGGAGTCCATGGCATCGAGGCTTGCGCGGCAGCTCCAACAGCTTACGGAAACCGAGGCGCGGGTTACCTCCCTGGGGCATGTGCAGCGCGGAGGAATTCCGAGCGCGACCGATCGTTTGCTTTGCACCCGGCTTGGCGTTCATGCAGCCCACCTGCTTGGTGAGGGAACGTATAACGTGATGGTGGCGGTAAGGGATGGCGATTGCCGCGCGGTGCCCTTGGAAGAAGTGGCTGGTAAGAAAAAGACTGTGCCCATGGACCACCCATGGATTTCCGCGGCGAGAGACGTGGGCACGTGTTTTGGCGATGCGTAAGCGATCGGTGCGCGTTTGCCCTTGGTTTGGCTAAAAAAAACCGATATGGGGTCGCCATGGGTAATTGGTCTGGAAAGAAGAAGCCGAAAAACAAGCTCAAGCGAAAAGCCAAAGCGGAAAAGCGCCTCGAGCGAAAAATCGAAGAGGCAAGACTGTCCGAATCCGGCGATGCCACCGACTCCCGGGCATCCGGACCGTCCGATGGCAGCGCCGCCGCTCAAACACCAGCACAAAAAAACTGGCTGGAGCGCATCCGTGGGGTCTGGAACGGCTTTTCCCCCCAGGCTCGCGTGGGTACCCTGCTGGGAGTAGCCGCTATTTTGGCAGTGGTGGCCTATCAGTACATCGAAACCCGTCCCACCGGCCCCACTGCTGCATCCGCCTCCTCGGTGACCGCACCTGCGGCAACCACGTTGCCCCCCGTTTCTTGGCAGGGTCTTCCGGCATTGTCTGCAAGCCAAGGCACCATCATCGCTGTCCCCCCCACCATGGCTTCCTCACAAGCGTCGGCGGTCAGCTCAGGGTCTACACCGCCCCCTGCCGCCCCGGCAGCGTCGGTGCAGCCATCGGCTGCGCCTTCTCCCGAACCTTCCCCATCCACCTCTGCCCCCGCCGCTCCGAAAGCGCCTCCCCCAAAGCCAGCGGCTCCCAAAGCCCCTCCAGCCGTCCCTCCCCCTGCTCCCCCCGCCGACAATAACAACCCCTATTGATCTTTCCGCCCCATCGACGGCCACCATACCCCCCGAAAACCATGGTTTCGTCTTCTCTAACCTATTGTAATATATAAATATTTCGTGATTTCTCGCCAGCTTTCGACGTTGTCGCCGCCCTCGAACGAACCCATCCTGTCGCGCGTCGCCGGCTTGTGCGCTTACCAAAAATCCTGAGCAAGTGGCGCGCGCTTCGATCGTCCGCTACGTTGACGTTTCCATGGCTTTCGATCCGGCGAGGTTCCCCGTTTGGCTCCTATTTTCGCTCTTGGGCTGTGTGACGCCGGGCCTGTCGCGCGGACCCGAAACGAGCGGAGCCAAGTCGACCGCGCCTGTTTCATCGTCTTCTGGCCCGCAGCCACCTCGAACAGAGGCCGCCGGACCATGGGAATCGGAAGCGCTCGAAGATGACGATGACGATCCCATTCTCGACGATGGTGGTGGTGATGACGACGAAGCTTCGGATGATTCCAAGGATAGCGTGGCTGCCTATCGTCCGGTGGATCATCCGCTGGCATCCATCTCCGATGCCGAGTTGGAGCGGATGGTGCAGACCGACTTGGCATCGTTAGGACCGATGTCTTTGGGAGCCACGAACGCGGGGCGTCTGATCAACGCAGTACAAATGCCGAAAGGGGAGCGGTGGGAGTTGATCGATCCGGCACGGGCCTGGGGGACGCAGGAGACGGTCGATGGGATCATTCGGTGCATCGATGAGGTGCATGCGCGGTTTCCGGATTCGCCCAAAATGCAAATCGGGCATATCAGCGCGCGTCAGGGGGGGGCTTTGTCCCCTCACGTGAGTCATCAAGCTGGGCGTGATGTGGACTTGAGTTATTATTACACGTCGCCGACTCGTTGGTTTACCAGGGCTCATGCGGGCAATCTGGATCGAGCCAGAACATGGGCTTTCGTGCGGGCGTTGATCGTTCATACGGATGTGGAAATGATCCTGATCGACGGGGGATTGCAGCGATTGTTGCGAGAGCATGCCTTGGCGATCGGTGAGGATCCGGCTTGGATCAACGATATTTTTCGAGGATCCCAGGGACGTCCGGCGTTGATTCGTCATGCGCGCGGCCATGCGAATCACCTTCACGTGAGGTTTTATAGTCCGGTGGCTCGGGAAACGGCTCGGCGTGTCCAACCTTTGTTGGCGAAAACACGCGAAATGGATCCTCCTGTCGCTTATGTGATGCATCGGGCGCGCAAAGGAGACACCCTCGGTCGACTGGCCAATCATTATGGAACGACGGTGGAGGCGATTCAGCGAGCCAATGGTCTGAGATCGACTGCCATTCGTGCGAAGCGGACGTATCGGATTCCTACGAGGGGGCGGGTCGTACCGGTGGTTCCTCAACCCATTTCGGTGCCGCCACGGCGTTTACCCCCTGAAAAACAAGCTCTCCGAACCACGGGCGACAACCCCTAAAAAGGGATGAGCCAAGCTTTTGGTGCATTATCGCTCCCGCGCACATCTACCGAGTTGCATTGCACTCGTTCGCATGCGACACTCGAAACATGAAACGATGGTCGTGGTTTCTAGGCGCGGTAGCCGTTGGCTTATTCATTGGATGCGGTACGAGTAGCGATTCGTCGCCGGATGGGTCAGGCGGTTCTGCAAAGGGAGGTTCTGGCGGGAGTGGAGCCACGGGCGGAAAAGGTGGTTCCAGTGGGGACGCAAGCGTCGATGGTGGCTCTGGGGGGGAGAGTGGATCGGCAGGAGTATCGGGCGGTTGGCCGACGGGCGGGTCGGGCGGAGGTGGAACGGGTGGCTCCAGTGAAACCGGTGGAGTCGGTGGAAGCACGCAGCCCGATGCTTCCCCCGACGTCAACTTCGAATATGACGCTCCGGTGACGGAAGCCAGTTTGGAAGATGCTTGTGTGGATGAAACCGCGGCGGCAAAACCTGTCCCGCTGGACATCTACTTCATGTTGGATGCTTCCACGAGCATGTCGATTCCCGCGGGTTCCGGTGCTCAAGGTGACTGCAACGTGGCGCCGCCTTTTTCCCCTTCGGTCAATTCCCGCTGGTGTAATGCGGTGAATGCGGTGGCTGGCTACGTCTCCGACTCGTCGGTGGCTGGAAATCGTGCGGCGATTGGCTACTTCAAACATTACACAAGTCATAATTGCAATGGTTCCGGATATGACACGCCCATGGTTGCGCTCGGAACCCTGTCCGGCGGCTACACCGGCCACGCAAAGGTCATTGTCGAACAAGCGTATGGAGGGCTGAATTGGGCCTATCCATTCAGCAATACACCAACGGGTGGAGCCCTGAATGGCCTGGTGAAGTTCACCGCGGCCAACAAAACTCCCGGACGTGTCATCATCGGCATTTTGATTACCGATGGTGCTCCCAACGAATGTGAGTCAAGCGATAGTGGCTTGAGAAACATCGCTCAAACTCACTTCAATAACACGGGGATCCACACGTTCATGGTGGGCATCGAAGGTTCGGCCTTCCAAAGGTTGGAGGCTTGGGCAAGTTATACGGGCGCCATCAAGCACGATGATACGAACGATGCTTGTGGCAACTGCAACAATTGCGAATGTCACCACTATAACGTCGGCAAGGGCAATCCTGCCGTATTTATCGAGGCCTTGAAGAAGATCCAGAAGTCCGTGTTGTCGTGTACTTTCCAGGTGCCCGAGCCGAGCCAAGGAGTCCTCGATCCGGATCTCGTTCGTGTCGATTACTTCCCCAACGGCCAACCCCCGCCGATTGAATTGCCTCGCGTGAATTCCGCGGGTGATTGCTCCGGACCCGGCTGGTATTACGATAACCCCACGAATCCTACCACCGTCAATCTCTGTCCGGATTCCTGCTCGACGATTCAGGCGGATAGTCACGCGGAAATCAAAATCCGTATCGCCTGTCAGGCCTCCTGATCACATGGACCGCTCTACCACCTTTCGCAGGGGCGTGAGGTGCTTGCTGTATTTTCGCCAGCGCTCTACCGACCGTGTGTGCGTGGGCTGGCGCACTTGCCAGTTGCTTACCGTTTGTGTGCTGCCACCACGATGATGCGAAAGACAAACCGGATCCCAGGGCAATCCCAGGCTGTCGAGTAGTCTGCGAACCTGCGTTTCCGGATCGCGGACCAATGCTTCATACTGCACCTGCTCAATCGCGATGGGGCAAACCCGTTTCCAATGTTCCATGAGTTGGCTGGACATTCGATACACCTTGCCGATGTCTTCCAAATCGTAGGTGTAGCCAACTCCGCCGCCCTGGAACGATTGTTGATACATCGACAGGCCGGCATCCAGGATGTTCCGGTTGCAGTACACAATCCGTGCGCGGGGAAAAAGAATCGCGATAAGCCCGACCAACACGAGATTCGATAGCATTTTGTCGCAGATTCGAAGAGTCGTGGCAGAAGCGTCCCGCGTGAGTCGTCGAAGATACTCGCCGGCAACCGCCTGAATGGCCTCGCCACTCATCTCGCGCAAGCATTCCGGAAAAGGCGTTTGCGTCCCTACACGGCTGGGCAAATCCGCGGCCAGGCGTGGGAGCGTTCCGATTTCTCCAACCCCGTCACCTTGGGGATGCGTGGCGATGATCCGTTCGACCAGACTCGAACCGCTGCGAGGCAGGCCCACGAGAAAAACCGGAAGGGAGGAATCATTGCCTAAGGTATTGTATTTGCTAAATAATTCCTTGTCGCAAACCGTGCTGACGCGGTCCATGAGTTGCTGCATGGCTTGGATATCGAAAGGATGACGCTCGCGGTGCATTTCGTTCGCGGTTTTCATGAAGCGGAAAGCTTCATTGGGGCAACCCAGGTCATCGTAGGCTTTCGCGAGCGCAAAATAGAGGGCTTCGCGATCGGTGGTATCTGGCCCATGGTTGCGGCAAAGATCTCGAAGCCGACGAAAGTCAGGATCGTCTTTTTTTCGGAAACGTCGAAGATGAGCGAGGCGTAGCCACGCGGAACCCAACGAAGGAGCGATTCGAAGAGCCGAGCGCAATGCGTTTTCCGCTTCGGAACGCTGGCCTTTGGCGGCGAATACATCGGATAAGGAGGCGTACGCGGAGGCGCGTTTCGGATCCAGCGCGATCGCTCGCTGAAGGAAGGCCGCGGCCATATCCAGACGTGCATCTTGCAAAGCCACCAGCCCGAGCCATTCATGGACGGTCGAATGATTGGGATGATCGAATGCTGCTTGGCGAAGCAACTGCAGTGCTTCTTCCAGACGTCCTCGGGCAGCCCACCGGGACGCGCGAGATACTATGTCATTCACCTTCGCGTTCGTTTGCGTAACGCTCGTGGTTTGCACGAGAGAAGAGGCATCGACTTTCGATGTCACGATTCTTCCACGAATGCCCGATGAAGCGCCTGTTGGGCGGTGATGGCATGGTTTGCCGCGACGGTGGCACCAAGACGAAGGGAGGAACCGCGCAGTTCGAGGAGAGGGACGTTGGTCTTTTCCAGCGCTTCTACCATGCGCGCCATCGGTTCCGCGCTTTCGGTGAGCCCGTGTCCGACCACGCTCACGACGGCGACCTCATTGTCGATGGTAGCTTGTTTCCATGGTGTATCGCGAATCAGGCGGGGCTGGATTTGTTCCCACTCCGGGACATTGTTGAGCGGGATCAGAAATGAACCGCCATGGTCTGAGAGGCTGAGTTCTCGAACAGGAATATCGAATTGTCGAAGGTGGGCCGTAGCCGCGCGAAACGACAGCGTATCGTTGGTGCTCAAGCGAATGAGGGCGATGTTTTTTTCGCAGGTTATGGCACGCACGCGATTGTCATTTTGCGGAGCGAATTGTCGCACGATCGTCTCGCGCCGCGGCTGACCGTCGGGCGTACAAGGATCGAAGGTGGATCGAGCATAGATGGCGATGCCATTTTTTCGGGCCCATTCTACGGCTTGGGCATTGAGGACTTTGGCACCGCTTTCGGCCATTTCTTGAAGCAATTCCGGATTCAACTCCGGGATGTGCTTGGCATTGGGAACCGCCCGGGGATCCGCGGAATACACACCATCCACATCGCTATAGATTTCGCACCGATCTGCGCCGAGGGCAGCCGCCAGGGCGACCGCGGTCGTATCCGATCCGCCACGTCCCAACGTGGTGATTTCTCGCTTGTAACTTACCCCCTGGTAGCCCGCGACGATCACGATTTTTCCCCTCGCGAGTTCGTCTTCGACACGGTGGGGACGTACCTCGATGATGCGCGCATCGAAGTGTCGATCGTTGGTCAGGATGCCACATTGGGATCCCGTAAAAGAGATGGCATCGCAGCCCCTTGCCTGGATGGCGAGAGATAAAAGAGCCATGGAAACGCGCTCGCCCGTGGTTACGAGCATGTCGAGTTCCCGTCGCGCCGGCGCCGATGACTTGCCATCCACCGCGGCCGCTTGATACGCGAGTTCCAGCAGCGAATCGGTGGCTTTGGCCATGGCGCTGACGACGACCACCACCTGGTTTCCCGCGTGGAAGGTATCTACGATTTTATCGGCAACACGCTTGATTTTACCGACATCAGCGACAGACGAGCCGCCGTACTTCTGAACGATGATCGCCATGGCAATGAGGTAGCACTGATGCTGGGGGGGTGGGAACGGTGAATGATTGGTTCAGGTGGGAAGGGAAGGACTCCAGGCGATTAAACCGAAGGCGCCTGCCACCCAAAGACAGCCTCGGAATGGATCCCAACGCAAATGATGCGCTCGTCCCATGCCTTCCGTGGGATCTGCATCCGCCCCGACAACCGCTACGTCGGGCGATAAGTCAGCGACCAACGTGGGCTCTTGTCCGGGGGTCCAAGAAAACAGCACGCTCCTATCGTGGGATTCGAGATAAATGGCACCGACGATCGTTGCCTTCGCTTCGTTCGGTAAGATGGCAAGGCTTTGAATTCCAACAGGAATTTTTGTGTGGAACCATGTCTCACCGCGGTCCGGCGATGCGAGCAATGCGCCATCTTCGAGCGCGGCAACCCAAGTGTCGGATGACGCGGCCAATGCGGCGACGCCATGGGTCGAAAGGACTGCTTTCACGAGCTTCGATTCCCATCGCCCTTCGTCGTCCGCATCCAGCCAGAAAAAGCTTGTCTCCGAAACCGTGAGGATATGAGCGTTTCCTTTTTCGTCCGAAGTCAGTCCAAGCACCTTCCCCAAACCATCCACGCGTTTCCACGTCCGTCCATGGTCAGCGCTGACGAGCAGTTCGCCTTGGGTGGTGCTGGCATAGGAAAATGCCCTATCGCAAAGGCCATAAACGACGTGCGCTATGGCATCTCCTTTCGATAATCCGCTTTCGAACCATTGACAGGTCTGCACCGAACGAGTCGTTTCAAAAAACCGCTGACGGCTCGCGAGCATCACCCGGTCTCGCGGAGCGAAGCCCATCGACACGAATTCACTGTGCTTACTGTCTGGAATGGGCAATACGGCACAGCGTTCCGTTCCTTCGCATTCATCGAGAAAACAAATTCCATGGCCCGCGGCGGCAACGAGTCGTGGAGTACATATCACGAAAGACATGGGTGCGGCGACGAGTGGTGTATGCGTACGATGCCAACGAGCCTCCGCCCACGCGGGTAAAGCGACTTCATCGGGCAGATCGATTAGCCCAACGTCCACTTGGTCCCCATCATCACCGTCGTCGCTCGTGTCGAGGTGCGGAAAAGCGGATTCATTGACTTCATTGTCCAACGAATCCGAAGTACCCTCCGCGCCATCATCGCGCTCGACAGCCTCGAGATCGTCGATTCCGAGTGCGATATCGTCGTTCGTAACTCCCTCATCGTCATCATCCTCACGCCGATGTGAGATGTCGAATGGTGGGATGTCATCCTGCACCGGATCGACCCCGGCTAGTTCATCACCTTCTTCGAGAGAAGGGCGATCGATATCCCAGGGGGTATCGATGAGTTCGCCAACGGGCAGTGAGAAATCGGGAAATCCGTCTTGTTCTTCTCCGCAAGCCGTGTCGTTCTCTTCTAAAAACTCCTGTTGTAAACCAACATCCTGTTCTTCCCCTTCCTCTTCTCCGTCAAGAGGAGGGAGATCATCCAGTAGATCGTCGTTGGATTGTGCGGCCGCCTGCATGGTTGGAAGCATAATGCAGCAATGTCGTAAAGGGATAAGTCAAGTTGTTTTCCATGATTCGCGCGATGGCGATGGGGGCGTTTCGAAGCCGTGTCATGGAACCGTCTTGCAAAAACGTCGCGGCAGTGACAGGGAACCGGTCTCCGAACAAAGTGAGCGCGTTGAGGAAGCGATGTCCGTTCCCATTCCCACGGTCGATGACGATGCGCTGGTATGGTACCGAATTCGTGTTGTCGAAAAAGATGTGGCATTCGTGCGAGGCATTCTGGAAGCCAGCGAAGGATTGGCGTGTATGTTCGCGGAAAAAGGCGGCGACCTGATGCTTGTGAGTCCCTCGAGTCAGCAGCAACGGTTGGAGGAAGTGATCGAGGACCTACGTGTGGAGCTTGGTGCGATAGTCACTGAACGAGGAACGAACGGTGGGAGGAAGCGCGAGTCTTCTTCGTGAGATCTCGGGGGAGGAATTGATGCGAAGCGGTGACTTCGGTAGGTTGGAACTCATGTCGTCGACCCCGTCACGCGAGGCGATAAATGATGCTGACGTTTCGCGCAGTCGCGTCGAGGGAGCGTGGCGTGTGTGGTTGGAAGCTTTGGCGACCGATGCCGAGGCCGCGTTGGGGGCATCTCTTGCCTATGAAGCTTTGGATGAGGGGGGAAGAAATGCGGTGCTCGATATCTTGGAAAAGGATGTGGCAACGCTGGCCGTTCCAAGAATTGCCGTGTTTGCGCCTCTGCTATCGGTCGAACGGGACAGTCAACGGAGAGACCGGATACGGATAGCCATCGGATCGGACATGGATGAACGGAGGCAAATCTCCGCCAGAGCACTCATGGGAACCAGAAGCGATGGGGATCAAATCATTGTGGCAGAAACGCATGCGTACTTGGATTTCGTTCGACTGACGGTGTGTCGACTGGACCCTGATCATGGTATCCGTTGGGTTCGAAGTGAGCCTCTCGTTCATGCACGGGATGCTACCAAACCAGGGACCCGGATGTACGAAGCGGATCTCGAGCCACTTCCGGTCCGTACGGCGGTAGATATCATCGCGCGCGCCATCGTTGCTCAACGACGACGGGATGGGGTTCTTCCGCCGAGCTTGCTTCCTTTGCTCGAACTATTCGATGTCGGGACGGAGGATCCGCTGGGGGGGAAGGATGGCTACGTCACCGAAGGCAAAGGTTGAACGCTGGATGCGGCATCGGCCTTTCCGTGGGTTGCTGGCAATTCTCTTTGCTCTTTGGGGATGCGGCGGGGCGGCAATTCCTCCGGCTCACGACGAATCGGAAGAGGGTTCCCATGCGGTACGCTTGCTTCCTTCGGGAGACACCCCTCGATTTCGATTTCGCGCCTTGGATGGACGCGAAGTATCAAGTGACGTGGCTCTTGGACGAACGAGTGTGATTGCTTTTATGGCAACCTTCGATTGGGCTTCGCAGGCGCAAGCCAGGTTCATCTCTGGTATCGAGCGTCATCATACGCCGAGGGTGAATTGCTTTGGGATTGTGATGGAGCAGGCAGAAAACGCTCCTTTGGTGGAATCATTTGTGACGACACTGGGGCTACGTTTTCCGGTGGCCCATGTGACTTCCTCGCAGGTAGGCAAAGCAACGTTGGGAGTTCGAACCGTTCCGACGGTGCTCGTGATGGATGCGGGAGGCAACGTGATTTGGCGAAGTCGTGGGCTTGCTACGGAGGACCAGCTTCGGGAGGTGCTTCACGCGGTCGAAGCGCAAACGAAGAAGAAAGTGAAATAGCCCTCTGGACATAGAACGAAAGCCATCCTTAAAGTGACAGGGAAGCGTTGAAACACGAGGAGGTCTCCGTGAAGCACGCCGTGGCTCATGATTTATCGATTCCGCTGGCGAAAGCGGCCGTGAACAAGGCATTCGAATCGTATTGTGCGAGATTCGCCGAATACAAACCAACCCTTAGATGGGTGAGTGACCGTAAGGCGGACGCTGGGTTTTCCGTCAAAGGGTTTTCTTTGAAGGGCGGATTCGAGGTGACGGATTCGACGATCGAATTGGAACTCGATGTTCCTTTCGTTCTTCGGATTTTCAAAAACCAGGCGTTATCCGTGATCGAAAAAGAGGTTTTGCTTTGGGTTTCCAAAGCCAAGGCGGGTGAAATCACCGTGTAGAACACCGAGCGACTGGCTGGCTGATCAGGTCATTTCTTCAAACATGGCCATGGGCCCAACCTGGCGTCGCTCCGAAAACGCCACAGCACCAAACCAACAGCGTCGCGGGAGTCGGTGCCTTGTCAGGCGAGCACGATCCGTATCGCATGGCCTGAGCCAACAGGCGTCATAGGCCCGCTCCTGTTCGCACGAGGTTAGGCCGAAGGGTGCTCTCTATACCAAGTGATACTTGGCGTTCGCACGGTCTCCGGTTTTCGAGATTTTTCCTTCGGCGACGAGCGCCTCGAGGGTGATGCGAAGGGTGCGAGCATCTTTGCCGGTGAGTTTTCGCAAATCGGAAATGGAAAGCCCTTCGGCATCGAGTTGATCGAGGACGAATTGCTTGTCTTCGTCAGCCGGGCTATCCGCGACGTCATCTTTTTTGGGTTTCGGGGCGCTGCGTTTGATTTTGTATTCGACGCGCATGGCCGTAAGGATGGCATCGTCACTCAGCTTGGCGGAAAGGAGCACTTTCAATTGCTGCTTGGCCGCGTCGACCTGATTTTCGACCATCTGCAGGCAAGATTTCTTTTCGGCGATTTTGGCTTCTAAGACTGCGATTTCCTGCTGCAATTTGGCTCGTTCATCGTCTAAGCGTCCGGTCGAAAACCCTGCTTCGTCTTCGAATTGGAGCCATAGAATCTCGAATCTTTCGCCGTCGACCGGAATCTGATCTGGATCCGAGCTTTTGGTGGTTCGAAGGGGAACGGTTTTGGTGGGCGGTTTGTTAGGGCGTGGTTGGGTCATGTTGCGACTCCGCGAACGTGGAACCATCAAGCATTGGGGCCGAAAGATAGAATCAAATAACCCCCAGAGCGTTCGTCTTTTTGAGTTTCGAGCAGGCCACGGCGCTGGGCGTCTTCGATCAACTCGTTGAACGTCCTATAACCGTGAAAAGATTCGGAAAAATTGGGCTTTTTTCGTTTGAGGGTCTGCTTCACCATCGAGCCCCACAGGTTATCGTCTCGATCACGAAACAAAGACTCCACGACGTCGAGCACCATTTCGATCGCTTCCTCCCGTCGTTCATCGACACTTTTCGTATCCATGTCCACCGCGGGCGAGGAAGCATTGGTGGAATCCGGTTTTACCAACTCAGGCTTCGGTTGGCCTTCCGACCGAGTCGCTTTGGCGGGCGGCTTCGCCGGTGCCTTGCCCTTGTTCGCGTCGCGCTTCGCCGTGGGTTTGATGCCCGTGCGAAGAGATCGAATCAGATCGTCGTAGTAGATGAACTCATCGCAGTTGCCGACGAGCAGGTCGCTGCTGGAGTTTTTGACTCCCAAACCGATGACCTTCTTATCGTTTTCCCGAAGCTTGCTGACCAGAGGGGAGAAGTCGCTATCGCCCGATATGATCACGAAAATATCGATATGCGTTTTCGTGTAACAAAGATCGAGCGCATCCACGACCAGTCGAATGTCCGCGGAGTTCTTTCCTGAGTAGGAAATATGCGGGATTTCCACCAGCTCAAAAGCCGCTTCATGCATGGAACGCTTGTGGGACTTGTATCGATCCCAGTCCGCGTAAGCTTTTTTAACAACGATCTTTCCTTTGTCCAAAAGACGTTCGAGCACCAAGCTGATGTTGAAGGGCTCGACGTTGGCATCGCGAACGCCAAGAGCCACGTTCTCGAAGTCGGCAAAGATGGCAATATTCGGGGCAGCGTCTTCCCGTTGCGTCATGGGGGCGCATCCTAGCAGTGCGGTGGAAAAAACGGGTTCCAACTAACCCAAAAAGCGGTTTTGGAGGACGAGAGGAACGGGATTCCGCTTGTATGATAGGGAAAACCCTCAATATTTTTTTTTTGAGAACGTAACGCCAAGCTTTCCGGTATTCTCTTGCCATGGTACGAAAACAACCGAATCGACTCACATGGGTAGTGGGCTCGTTCTTCGTCTTGGTCGGCGCTTGTTCCATTGTGGCTGAGGTCGACCGGGAAAATATTCCCTCCAACGAGACTCCGAGCACGGGCGGCTCGGGAGGAACCGGCGGCGCTGGGGGAGCTGGTGGCACGGGAGGAGTCGGAGCAACCGGAGGATCCGGAGGCGCTGGTGGTTGCACGGTCCCCTCTGACTGTCCAGGAACGGATACCGACTGTGCTTCGCGCACATGCGTTGGCAATTCCTGCGGGGTCGAATACGCGGCCGCCGGAACCCTGACCTCCCAGCAAGTGGAAGGAGACTGTCAGTCGCTCGTATGCGATGGGTCCGGAAGTACGATCAAAGTCAATGACGATAAGGACATCCCAGCTCAGGACAACGAGTGCGCTGTCGGCTCGTGTGTGGCGGGAGCGCCAAAGGTCGACTTTGCGCCCGAGGGGACCGAATGCTCTTCCAATGGCGGAAATGTATGTGATGGCGAGGGGGCTTGTGTCGAATGCATGAAAGCTTCCGATTGCCCGAACAATGATGACCTTTGTGTCGACAAACAATGCGTTCCCGCGTCGTGTGGAAATCAAAAACTCGATCCGGGAGAGACCGATGTCGACTGCGGAGGACCCGATTGTGCTCCTTGTGCCGACGGGCTGAAGTGTTTGGAAGGGGACGATTGCAAGAGCGGCGTATGCAATGCCACAGCGAAAACATGCTCGGCGCCAGCTTGTGACGATAAAGTCAAAAACGGTTCGGAGACGGACGTGGATTGTGGCGGTTCGTGTCCCAACGGCTGCGCTGCTGGCAAGGCTTGCAAGGAAAACGGCGACTGCAAAGGCGGGCAATGCGACGCTAACCAATGTCAACCGACCTGTACGGATGAGGAGAAGAACGGGACGGAAACCGACGTGGATTGTGGCGGCTCTTGCGCTACCAAGTGCGATACCGGCAAGGCGTGTGCGAACCATGGGGATTGCGCATCGGGCAGTTGCGAAAACAACGTGTGCAAGGCAGCGGATGCCTGCAAGAACCACGTGAAAGATGGCGACGAGACGGATGTCGATTGCGGCGGGCCGGTGTGTGATAAGTGCGTAGATGGAAAGGCCTGCTTGGTCGATGGCGATTGCGTGAATTATTGCGCGGCGACGACCAAGGAATGTGTCAAGTCGCATTGCGAGGATGAGAAAAAGAGCGGCGATGAGACCGATGTCGATTGTGGAGGGTCTTGCTCCACGAAGTGCAACGACGGCCAAGCGTGCGCCAACAATGATGACTGCGCATCGGGCAATTGCGACAACAAAGAGTGCAAGCCAGCGGATGCCTGCAAGAACAACAAGCAAGATGGCGACGAGACGGATGTCGATTGCGGCGGGCCGGTGTGTGATAAGTGCGCGGATGGCAAGGCATGCTTGGTCGATGGCGATTGCGTGAATTATTGCGCGGCGACGACCAAGAAATGTGTCAAGTCGCAGTGCGAGGATGAGAAAAAGAACGGCGACGAGACGGATGTCGATTGCGGCGGGCCCGACTGTGAGAAATGCAAAAACGGAAAGACCTGTAAGGTCGATGGCGATTGCGAGAGTGGCAAATGCGACGAGGATGACGGGATCTGCGTGGCGAGTCCTTGACCGAGGAAGAACTAGGCAGCGTAGCCGAGGTTCATCGATTTTTCCTTTTTAATTCATATAGATACAGTCTATCCGAACGGAAGCGGATTCTCATTCCACGATGAATACGTCGAGGAACCACGCTCCTGATTCCCCGAAAAACCCATCCACTTGAACATAATACGTTCCTTTTTCGAGGCGTAGGTCCAGATAGCTGCGTTGCTGATAGAACCCCACGGAACAGCCGTGAAGCACTTCCGTGCCGGGACAAGCAGGGCCTTTTCGAATGTTGAGAAGCGTTCGGTAGGACGATCCACGCATGTCGAAAACGACTCGTCGTGGGCCGGGCAGATCGAGACGAAGCATTTGATCGGAGGCACCGGCGGCGGCACCACCCGCTTGATCGCATCCCGCGGCGTATTGCGCGGTCGCATTGGAAGTATTGCCTTGAAACAGGCCGCCTTGTAGCGGGATGGGATATGCTTCCTCGCAGGTGTCGGCGAAGGCGATGAAGGTGGGGGCGGTGGCTGGTCGAACGAAAGCGGTGAGCTGTGCGGGGTTACCGTGACGCGTTTCGATGACGGCCCGGTATTCGCCCGCGGCAAGATTGCTCGCGGCGATACGAACCGGGGAGGGAGCGGCATTGGCGCAGCCTATCAAGTCTTCGGATGCACATGGGGGGTACCATAGGGATACGGCTCCCGTATCGGAGCTGGAGTACTGTCCCACGAGCAAGACGTCGGAGGGCTGGGTCAAGGTGAGCGTGCGCGCCGCATCCTTGGCGTTGGCAAGACAACTATCCTTCACGTTATCGGCATGATCGTAGAGCGAGATGCTTTCCGTGACGTTGGCGGTCATCTTTGGAGCGGTTTGGCAATCGTCGCCTGGTGGTGGCTCCGAGGGCGCTTGGAGTTCAACGACGAATTGAATGATGGAGGCGGCCGTGGCGCTTACCGCGACATAGTAGGTGCCGGCTGGTTGGTTGCGCGCGAAAAGAAGCGGAGCCGCGGCCGATGCACAAGCGATTTCGTCTTCTGGCTTGGCGCAGTTTTCGTTGCGCAAGCTGAGCACCGGTTCGCCAAATCCATCGATAGAACCAGCGGTTACCCGGATGTCGTGAGCATCGGTGGTGGTGAAACGATAGAGAAGATCTCCTGTGGAGGCGGAACAATGAGAACCTACATCCGTTTCCACACCAATCAACGTGGCGATCGTAGGCTGGCCAGGCGTTACTTCGATGGCCGTACCACAGGTTTCGTTGGTGGTTGGAGGTTGGGTCGGGAGCAACGATGCGTGGACAAGTAGATTCTGCTCCACATCCGAGGCGAAATAGACAGGCAGCAAACCCGCGGGAACCTTACGAGCCAGAAAACGAGCTACCGGCCCCATGGGCCCGAATGCGCTCGAACCACAAGAAAGCTCCTCGGCCGGATCGCCGCAAATGGACGAAATCGCGGTAAAGACGTTGCCCTGATCAGCCCGCACCCATACATCCAGATCATACGTGGCGTCGTCGGGCACATCGACAGCGGCTACGATGTCGCGCAACCCGCTGGAAGGAATGCACGAAGCGGCATAATCGGCTTTGGTTCCGAATAGAGGCGCCACGATGGTCTGATCGAAAGGCAGCGTGAGAGGATCGGCACAGGTATCATTGGAAGGGAAAATACAGTCCGATTCGTCGACTTCACCATCGCAATCATCGTCTCGTCCGTTGGCGCAGACTTCCAGCACAAGGCTGTTGATCAAAGGATCGTTGTCATTGCAATCGCCGCCTCCACAATGCCAATCAGGGTCCCCATCGCCATCCGCATCACGCACAACGTGATCGCAGCTCTGCGTTTGCTCCACGCATTGATCGATGGTGCAGGGATCCAGGTCGGAGCATGTGATGGGTTCCCCTGCCACGCAACCGATCGATGGATCGCAACGCTCCGAACCGTTGCAATACCGACCATCCTGACAACTCAGATGATTGGGTTCGTGGCGACAGCGTTGGATCGAAAGATCACAGGTATCAAAGGTGCAGGCAATGAAATCATCGCATTGCTTGTCGTCGAGACAAGGGGTTCCCACGGATGGGGGCGCGTCGCTCTGTGGCGCGTCGACCGTGTCGCCGTCCGTATCCATGGCTTCTGATTCCACATCGGTTCCGGCGTCGGATACGAAAGGACTGGGTACGATCTCGACACATCCCTGAAGCGGGATGAGCGATACGATGGACAAGAGGCGTAACCGGATCACAACGGGAGCGTAGCAAAAGAAAGCGTTACGGCATGAATATCGATGGGGGAATGAGATGTGGGGGGATCGATGGAACGCGGCGTGGATGGTAAAACCGGGGTTGAGAACCTTGCCTTGAAGCCGAAGCGAAGTAGGATATCGCAGCGCAACAAAGAGGTAGCATGCTCGTCAAGCGATATAGCAACCGTCGGCTTTATGACACCAAAGAAAGCCGTTACATCACGATGGGCGATCTGGCGGCCAAGATTCGCCAAGGGGAGGATGTTCAGGTCGTCGACGCCAAAACGGGGAACGATTTGACGCAGGCCACGCTCGCCCAGATCATCATGGAAAGTCGTGGAGCCTCGAAGTTGCTGCCTGTCAGTCTGTTGGTGCAACTCATCCGTTTGGGAGATGCCTCGTTGGCGGAGTTTTTGGGACGGTACTTATCCGTGGCTCTTGCGCTTTATTTGCAGGCGAAACGCGGAGCCAGCGTGGTCAGCTCCTTCAATCCTTTCGCATCGGTTCCCTTCGATGCCATCAGCGCTTTCGCGCGTATGTTTGCGAGTTCGGTGCCCTATCAGGAGCCGAAGGTCACGGCCGAGCCGGTCGAAGAAGGGGAGCCGTCGGACTTTCATCCCGAGGTAGCCGCGTTGCGACGCGAAATCGAAGAGCTTCGAAAAGAAATCCAGCAAAAACACAAGACATGAAAGAAAATGTTGCGCCGCAACATTTTGTCTCTTGACATATTCTTGCCCGGTCCTACCTTCCTGCTCATCAAAACCCTGATGAACAACAGGAATCAGTAATGATTCCCCCTACGGAGGACCCTATCATGACCGAAACCATCAATTCGCATGTGCAGCAAGCTATCGGCGCTTGGAAAAAACTCATCGACAAACAACAAGAGATGGCGGGGAGCGTGACGGACGAACTCATGAGTTGGAACAAAAAAGGCGTGGAAAAACTCTCCGAACGTCTCGAACAGGCAAAACAATTGTCCAGTGAAGTCATGGAACATGCTCGGGAAATCTCCGATCCCACCGAGATGGTTTCGACCTGGTCCGGGATGGTGGACCGCCACCTCGAAGCCGTTTCCGGTTCCACCAAATCCATGATGGACTTGCAAGCCGAGGGATGGGACAAAGCTCGCGCCACCCTGGATACCTTCCACAAAGCTTCCACCACAACCTTCGACGTGGGAATGAAGGTCCATAAAGCATGGTGCGATGCGGTCATGGAAACCGCGAAACGCTCCGCCGATTGGACTCCCGTCGGCTCCTGATTCATGTTGCATCGCAAAATCCCCGCCTCTTAACGTCGTTTTCTCACGACCCTTGAGCCTTGCCGGGGTACAACTGGCCCATGAGACATCAAGCCGCGCTTGTCTGCCTCGTTGGCTTATTCGGCTCTGCTTGTGATTCCGAGGACCCATCTCCCGCTGCATCCCCCGACGCTGGCGTGACAGACTCGTCCGACGCCGAACCACCGCTCGATGCTGCCCAGGATTTACCCGAGGACTCCCCACCAGACCAAAGCGCGGATGCCCCTTTCGACGAAGCCGATGCCGCCGAACCGCTGCCCTCGCTCGAGCGTCGCACGTACGCCGGCCTCGAAGGCAAACGTGATTATCTCCTTCACCGACCTGCAGGCCCCCAGGACAAACCTCTCGTCGTGGTTCTGCACGGATGTAACCAATCCGCCGCCTCGTTTGCCAAACTGACGGGTTTTGACCTTCTGGCGGAGGAGGCTTCGTTCGTAGCCGTATTTCCCGAGCAATCGGGTCAGGCCAACCCCTACCTGTGTTGGAATTGGTTCCTCGAAGATCAGCAACGTCGAGACGTAGGAGAGGCGGCTATCCTCCATGGAATCGTTGGCGAAGTGGTGGCGGAAGGAGGGATTGACCCCTCTAGGATTTATGCGATCGGCCTATCGGCTGGAGGAGCCATGGCCGTGGTGCTCGGTACGGTTTTCGCCGATGTTTTTGCCGCGGTGGGGACGGTGGAGGGGTGTCCGTTTCGCGGCACTCCCTGCCTGAACGAACCTTCGCCGCTCACGGGCAATGAACTTGCCCAAATTGCCTATTCGGCCATGGGAGCGCATGCCCGGGCACTACCTGTTTTCGTGGTGCAGGGGGATGCAGACGCGGTGGTCAAACCCGCGAATGGGGATCTTGTCGTGGAACAATGGCTCGGTGTCGCGGACCTCGCGGACAACGGGCAGCTCGATGGTTCGGTGCCGCGGACGCCCACCACGGAGCAAACGCAGACGGCTCCTGGGGGAAAAACATACGAAATACTGACGTATGGGGAAGGGGAGTCGGTGTGGGTGCTTCGTTGGACGGTGATGGGGATGGCCCATGCCTGGTCCGGAGGAGCTTCGGGAATGCTCTTTTCCGATCCCGAAGGGCCTGATGCCGCGCGGGGCGCCTGGGATTTCTTCTCCAAGCACGTGCTGCCCTGATGAACGCCTGGACTCCCAAATCCGGCCCATGCCGGATACCCACCTTCGAAGACGTGCGCGAAGCAAGCGAACGAATTGCTCGGGACGTCTATCGAACTCCCGTGTTTACCTGTGATTCCATCGATCGCTGCGTGGGCGCCAGGCTCTTTTTCAAATGCGAGAGCTTTCAAAAAACGGGGTCGTTCAAGATTCGAGGTGCCACCAACGCCGTTCGCTGTCTTCCCGAATCACAAGCAAAACGAGGAGTTGCCACGCATTCTTCCGGCAACCACGGAGCCGCGCTCGCCCTCGCTGCCGCCCGTCGAGGCATCCGCGCGCATATCGTCATGCCAACGCATGCCCCGATCGTCAAACAACGAGCGGTCGAACGCTATGGCGCCACCATCGTGCGCTGCGAACCTACCTTGCAGGCACGGGAAGCGACGCTGAATCAGCTCATCGAGCGAACGGGTGCCGTCTTCGTGCATCCCTATGATGATGCCCTCGTCGTGGCAGGGCAGGGAACCGCTGCCCTCGAATTGCTTCAACAAATCCCCGATCTGGATATCGTCATGGCTCCCATCGGTGGCGGAGGACTTATGGCGGGTACGATTCTAGCCGTCGCAGCCTGCTCTTCGGCTGCTGTTATCGCCGCGGAACCCCTTGGCGCCAGCGACGCTTTTCAATCGCTGGCCGAAGGTCGTATCGTGCCTTCCCTGCAGCCGCAGACGATGGCGGATGGCTTGCGGACCTCCCTGGGAAACCTCAATTTCGAGATCATTCGCCAAGGAATCGGCTCCATTGTCACCGTCGATGAGCCATGGATCGCTCGAGCGGTTCGCATGCTCTTCGAACGAGCCAAACTCGTGGTCGAACCTTCGGCCGCGGTGCCTTTGGCCGCCTTGCTCGCCAACAAGGTCGATGTGCGCGAAAAACGCGTGGGTATCATCGTGTCTGGCGGCAACCTGGACCCGAGCCGTCTCACACAAATCTTCGCCATGGATGGCGACCAGGGAGCTTCACGTCCCAACTGAGACGCTTGCGAGGGCAAGTGGTGGAGTTTTGTCGCCTGTGGAGTTATACGCTTCGCGACCTTTCACGATGAGAGAACCCATGGCTGATCGAAAGAACATCTTTGACGTCGTCCGTACGGAGATTGATTGCCCTCGCGATGAGGCTGCCATCCTGTCGTTTTGGAAAGAGCACGATATTTTTCAAAAAACGTTGGACGCGCGAGCCGAGAGCCCGCGCACGTTCGTCTTCTACGAAGGACCGCCCACGGCCAACGGCATGCCCCATAACGGACACGTGTTGACCCGCGTCATCAAAGACCTGTTTCCGCGATTCAAAACCATGCAGGGCTGGAACGTGCCGCGCAAAGCCGGTTGGGATACCCATGGCTTGCCCGTGGAAGTCGAAGTGTCCAAAGAACTTCGTATCCCCGACAAAGCGGGCATCGAAGCGTATGGCATCGAGCCGTTCACCCAAAAATGCATCGAATCGGTCTTTCGCTATACGTCCGAATGGGAGACGTTGACCGAAAAAATCGGCTTTTGGGTCGATCTCGAACAGGCCTACGTCACCTATCACAAAAGCTATGTCGAAAGCGTGTGGTGGGCTTTGTCCAACCTTTTCGACAAAGGGTTGCTCTACCAGGGGCATAAAGTGGTCTGGTGGTGGGCCCAGGGAGGCACGGCCCTGTCGAGTCACGAGGTCGGACAAGGTTGGAAAACCGTCGATGACCCGAGCGTTTTCGTGCGCTTGCCCTTGCGCGACGACCCCTCCACCAGTCTGGTGGTTTGGACCACCACGCCCTGGACGTTGCCCTCCAATGTCTACGTAGCCGTGGATTTGTCTTTCGATTACGTGATCGTACGAGATGGGGAGCACAAGCTCATCGTCGCCGCCGAACTGCGCGAACGCCTGGAAACGTCGATCAAACGTCCTCTCGAAGTGCTCGAAACGAAAAAAGGAAAGGATCTGGTGGGCCTGAGTTATATCCCCCCATTCGACATTTTTTATAGTGAATACAAGGACTTAGAGGCGAAGGGCAAGGACGGTACGACGCGGCTCGCGTTCTGGCGTGTGGAGCCCGCCTCCTTCGTCACCCTCGATACGGGTACGGGGCTGGTGCATGTCGCTCCCGCGTTTGGAGAAGACGACCACGCGCTGCATCGATCCCTTCTCGATACCTACGAGAATCCGTCGAGTATTCCGTTGCTTTGCGCCATCGAACCCGACGGAAAATTCATCGATGCGATGGGCGAGGGTGTGGCGAAACGCTGGGTGAAGGACGCGGATGCGGATTTGATCAAGGCCCTGGACAGGCGGGGCCTGCTCGTTCATGCGGAGACCTATCGTCATGATTATCCGTTCTGTTGGCGTAGCGACGATGATCCGCTCATTCAGATGGCGCGTCCTGCCTGGTATATCCGCACGACCCGCGAGATTGACAAGGCGAAAGCCAACAACCGGAACATCCATTGGATTCCGGATCACATCAAAGAGGGGCGGTTTGGTGACTTTCTCGAACACAATGTCGATTGGGCGCTTTCGCGGGAGCGCTATTGGGGAACCCCTTTGAACGTTTGGGTATGCTCGCAAGATCCGGAGCATAAGCATGCGCCAGACAGTGTCGCGGCGATCGAAAAGCTCAATCCTCATGCGTTCGAAGCGTTTCATGCGGCCAAGCAGAAAGACCCATCGCTGAGCGACCATCTGATGGTTCATAAACCGTGGGTGGATAACGTTGTATTTCCCTGCCCGAGTTGTGGTGCTCCGATGCACCGGGTCCCGGAGGTCATCGATTGTTGGTTCGACTCGGGGTGCATGCCTTTTGCGCAATGGGGATTTCCTCACGTGCCCGGGTCGCTCGCCCGTTTTGACCATAGTTTTCCCGCGGATTTCATCAGTGAAGCGATCGATCAGACGCGAGGATGGTTCTATTCCTTGTTGATGGTATCGACGCTCGTATTCGATGAATCGACGCAAAAACAGATGGGATTGACGCGGGTTCGGCCCGTCCCCCACCCGTACAAAGCTTGTATCGTGCTTGGTCATACCTGTGACAAGGATGGGAAAAAAGAGTCCAAGTCCAAAGGCAATTACACCCCACCCGAGGTGATATTGGACAGGGTTTGCATGGATTTCGCGGTCATCGACGATGCCGCCAGTCGAGGGCTCCAGTCCAAAGAAGGTGAGGCATGGATCGCCACGGCGGATCTCGAAGGGCTCGACTTGACCGATGGCGCCACGGTGAGCGTATCGGGTTCTTCCGACGAGGCGCGCCCCTTTGTCTTGCGGGGATCTCGCAAACTTCCGCGGCGCGTGGTGTTGCTGCACGAGGCGGATCGAAATGCGTTGGGCGTCGAGGTAGGCCCTCTGGGTGCCAACGTGATGGTGGTGGAGGTGCCGCGGCTCGACCGAAAGTATCGTGTCACCATCGAAGATACGCAAACCCCATCGCCGGGGGCCGATGCTTTTCGCTGGTTCTTTTATGCCTCTTCACCCCCGTGGACGAATACGCGCCACTCCCTGTCCAACGTTCGGAGCGCCCAAAAAGAATTCCAAATCAAGCTGCGCAATGTCTATTCGTTTTTCACCATCTACGCCAATATCGACGGCTTCGATCCTTCCGAGGGGATCGCGGAGTGGCAAGGGCTGGACGCGGCAGCGTTGGCATCCGGAAAAGCTGTCAGTGCCATCAAAGATCGTCCCTTGCTCGACCGATGGATGCTTAGCGAATTGGCACTTACCGTGCGCGATGTCACATCCCATCTGGAGGCTTACCGGGTTCATGAATCGGCGCTACGTTTGATTGATTGTGTCGATGCATTGTCCAATTGGTATGTGCGAAGGAGTCGTGAGCGGTTCTGGGCGGCTGGTTTTTCGCAAGACAAACGCGATGCCTACTGGACGCTCTATACGAGTCTGACGACGTTGGCCCGGTTGTGCGCGCCCTTTATTCCGTTTTTTGCCGAGGAAATCTATCAAAACCTCGTGCGACGGCCCTGGCCCGCGTCGCAACCTCTCAGTGTTCACCTCTGCCAATGGCCCGAATTGGACGAAAAAGCGGTCGATGAAGCCTTATCCGTCGAAATGAAAGCGGTGCGGGATATCGTATCGCTGGGGTTGCAAGTGCGAACCAATAACCGTTTGAAAGTTCGTCAGCCCCTTCGCTCCGTGGATGTGGTTTTGGCGAATCGCGCGTTGAAAGACCGAATGAAGGCGTATGAATCCCTGATTCGTAGCGAACTCAACGTCCATGAGGTCCATTGGCTCGATCCGGGACAAGAGGGCAAAGAGGTGGTGTACAAACTCAAGCCCAACTTCCGGGCACTGGGGCCAAAGCTCGGTAAACGTGTGCAAGAAGCCAAAACCGCGCTGGCCAAGGCCGATGCGGGTGAGCTTCGCACCAGGCTCGTCACCGACGGAAAAATCGTGTTGGATTTGCCTGCCGGCGCGATCGAACTCGGACCAGAGGAAATCGAAATATCCGTGGAAGCCGCCGAAGGGTTTGCCGCCGCGGGAGATGCCGTGGGCGTCGTGGTATTGCATACCACCCTCGACGATGCGTTGATCGACGAAGGGCTCGAACGCGAGTGTTTGTCGCGTCTTCAAGCGATTCGCAAGGAGTTGAACCTCCCCTACACCGCCAGGATTCGGGTGGCCATCGATGGTTCGAAGCGCCTTCGACGGATTCTTGCCGAAGCGAAAACTCGTCTGGCCCAGGAGGTTTTGGCAAGCGAGTTTCTGGTCGGGCAGGCTACCTTCGAACCGGAAACGACGAAAGAAGCCTCGATCGATGGGGAACCCATCGTCATCCGGGTACTTCGCGCAAGCGAATGAACCGCGTGCGAACACGCGCTAAATAATTGAAATCATTATGAATTATCCATCGCTTCTGGCGCAGGGCCCTCCTGTGGTCGTGGGCTGAAGCTTGCCCTTTGGGACTATGCTTGCCCGTCGCGCCGTCCTATTCCCCGTGAAAAACAGCCGGTATGAGGTTCGAAAATATACGAAAATATTGATAAATTCATATCCTGTTGCGTCTATCATGGCGCAACAGGAACATTATCAGTTTCGGGGGAAGGGGAGCGTTTAGGGGTGTGGGATAGGGAACGACGAAGGCGGTGAGGGGTTGCCGGCGAGATCGGCGCCGATGACGCAAACGCGCACGGGCAGTTCGGCGGAGGGCACTCGGACGGGTACGACGGCGTAGTCGCGATATCCTTCGGGATTGGCGCAATCGATGGTATCCGTGGGGCCATGTTTGATGCGGAAGCTGGCGAGTTCGGGCAGGGAGAAAACGGGTTCGTAGAGCGCACCGTTTTCGTCGGTCGTGACGGTGAGTTGGATGGGGCGCACGGGGGCGGTGGTATCGATTTCGACGACGGCGAATCCGGCTTGGCGAAGGGCAAGCTGCCCATCGCTATTTTTTCCCGTGGCGCAGAACAGGACGTGACCTTTCGATGCATTGATTTCCGCTTCGTACAGGGCACCCATCTCGAGCGATCCCCCATAGCCCTCGGGCGATCGACAGTCGGTAGTTTCGAGGGGGCCCGTCTTGAAAACGATCGGGTCCGTGGCCGTGCTGTTCACCGTGAGGGAAAAGTGGGCGGGCGGACGAGCGTAGGCGTTGGCATTGAGGACCTGGTACGGTGGACCGGCTTCGAGGGGGCAGCCGGCTTGTTCGAGGGAAAACACACCTTTGTCGTCAAAGCATCCCGGCAACTCGCCCAGCGACATCCAATAACTCGTGTTATCTCGGTGTAACGTGCCTGCCGGGCCGACTTCACAGGGGTTGCCAAGATAGCATTCGCCTCCTTTTTCCGCGCCGATGGTGGTGGTATTGAGCACGCCAACGACCTGTTGGTTACGGTCGAAGACGGGCGAGCCGGAACTGCCCTGGCGAATACCCCAGCAGTCCCCCCCTTGGGATTGGTCCCACAACCATACGTGTTCGAGAAGGCGAGAGGGAGCGTGGGCCGTGCAGTCGACGCGTCGGAGAACCTGTTGTTCCGACGGCACCCCATCGATGGGGATTCCCACGACGTGGACGGCTTCCCCGGGTTTGGCGAAGCCGCGAATGCGATAGCTTGGGATGCCAGCCTCGGTCAACGACCCCAGGGTGCGGTCGAGACGCAGCACGGCGGTATCCGTTCCGCGCATCGAAGCCCAGGCGATTTCATTGACCCGAACGTCGATGGTATTCGGGGCCACGGTTCCCTCGGGGTTGGCGAAGCGTGCAAAAGAAGCGAGGCCGTCGGCGGGAAAGCCGCTAAGGACGGTAATGGCATCGAGGATATCGACACAATGACCGTTGGTGATGACGTACGCTGGGGCGTTGGGGGCGCTGGTATCCAGCAAAAAGCCGGTGCAAGTGGGGCCCATGCCCGGTGCGAATCCGGTTCCGGTGATTTGCGCCACCCCGGCGAATACACTATTTCGTTTTTCTTCGGTGAAAAGGGGTGGTGCCAGGTCGCCGGGGGCGTTTGGACGAATCGAGGGCGGTGTTTCTGTGGGGCTGGTGGGATATGATGGGGGTGAGGAACAGGCAGCGGCCCACAAAGCCGCGAAGAAAAGGCCAGCGAAAGCCCCTTTGTCGTGGAAGATATTGAAATAGCGAGGAAATCTAGTGGTTGGCATGGTTGTTTTGCGATGGTGGAGGGGGTAAAAGGAATGACAAGTCCTTGCAGTATGGGGTGGCGATGGCCGACGGCAAGAGGGGGAGAAGGGTGAAATTACAATGGTGAAAGCGCGGTTGGCACCTTCGATGAAGCGACTGGCAGCGCTGGCTGCCAATAGCCCAAGGAACTGTCGTTTTCATCATATTGGGCAAGCAAGCCCGTGTAGGATGCCCTCCATGAGGTTCATCGTTTACCACTATCCCAAATGCGCAACGAGCCGCAAAGCGTTGGCGTGGCTCGACAAGCACGAGATCGCCTACGAGGCCATCGATCTGGTGGCGACTCCGCCATCGAAAGAAAAACTGAAAGACCTTTGGAAACGTTCCGGGGAGCCGATTCGCAAGCTATTCAATACCTCGGGGGAATCCTACCGGAAGGGGGGATTCAAGGATAAACTTGCCACGATGTCCGATGCCGATGCTCTGACGGCTCTGGCAGCCGATGGCAAACTCATCAAACGGCCCCTCGTCGACATGGGACAGCGGGTTATCGTGGGTTTCCGAGAGGAAGATTACGCCCAAGCGTTCGCAGGTCTTGATTCGGCCAAGTGAGCAGACCTTGGGCCCGCGAGCCTGGAAACATCACCGTGGCCGACCATGGACGACCCGATCATCGCGGCGCGTGAAAACGGTAGGAAATCATGAAACGTTGTGTGTTGAATGATTGTGGGAGGATGTGTTGAGGACCATCCAAGGATTGGATGCGCAACGTATTGTGCATTAACATAAAACATTGCGCCACTATCGACTTTTTCTACGCCTCTGGTGCTGGGGGCCGTTTACCCAAGCTCATCAAGTTCGCGTCGTGCTCTCGCTCGCCATGAAGGGGGGGTGAAAGGGGGTGATCGAGGAAGAGGGTCCGAAAAGCAGACCCGACAAGCACATGGTGGAGGGTTAACCCGGCCAGCCGGTCCACATCCAATACACGCCAAGCCCAATGGCCACGACTCCCGAGCCCATCAAAAAATGCCGTAGCCATGCGGGGCGAAGCCGTTTTCCCAACAACCCCAACCCCGCGCTGAACGCAGCCATCGCCCCTACCGCCGCCAACCCATAAGAAATCAGGTACACGGCAGCCGACAAGGGCGGAAGCGCCAACGATGGCAGCACGCCTAGCAAATGCCCGGTGCCCGCAGCCCCATGCAAGACTCCAACACCAAACGATGTGCCGTGATGAAGATGCTTTTTGTCGTCACCGATATGCAGATGCTCGTGCTCATGCTCCGCCACGGCATCGACCTCGCCGTCGTGAGCGTGATGATGGTGATGGATCAGCAGCTTTCTCGTCTGCACGATGGCCCAAATACCCACCGCGCATAAGACGGCTCCGACCAAAAACTCGGCCCACGACGACAAAAAATCGACATCGAGGTAGGATTTGGCGAGGACTCCGATGGCTCCGAGCAACCCGGCGCCTACCGCATGACCCGCGCCCCATAAAGCACCGACTCGAACGGCCTGGGCCGGTTGACGCACGGCCAGCGGCGTGACCGCTACCAGATGGTCCGGTCCGGAAATCACGTGAAAGGCACCCGCTAGGGTTCCCGCCACCAACGGGGTCATTCCATTTTCTCCGAGATGCACTCTCCTTCACCCCGGTAATGACCCACCGTGCGAGACAGGGCCGTCACGAACGCGCGAAGATTGTTGACCGGCTGGCTGCCTGGACGGTACACCGGCCTGTTCTTGCACGCTTCGTCCGTGGCGTTGGCATCGGGAAGCAACGTCGCTTGCTCCAGCTCTTCCAACGTTACTTCGCCATCACCGTTCGCGTCCGCACAGGCAATGGCATCAAACCGTCGCTCCGCGGTCGCGGCTTCCAAGTCGTCGTAAAAGAAGTGGTCTCCGTGGATCGTCAACTCCACCGTATCCTCTCCCCCTTGCGGCACCACCACACCATGCACCTCTTTGCCATCCACTTCCGCCTTGCAATCCCGATACAGCGTCTTCGTCTTGAATTGCCAATCAAACGTCTTGGTCACCCCGTTTTTCGAAGCGCTCCCTTTCACGTGAATGCTGTACCCCCCAGCTTTCATCGCTTCGAGATCCTGCTGCGTCGCCCCTTCGCCCAATTGTGTCGTATCATCGGCCGGGCCTACCACGAAACTCGTGGAAGTCCACGCTTTGGCAGGTACTTCAAAAGACGTGATGTCTTTTTCTCCCGCCGCATGCATGTCGAACAGCTTGCTGCCCGTCATCCGAGCCGCTTCCGTCCCTCCCCCAGAAACCGTTATATCCTTGAAAACAATAAGGAATTTGCTGTATTTCACCGTCCAGCCGTCCACCAAACCCTCTTCGGCAGGGGGCGCCGCCGGAATCTCTTGCTCGATATATTCCTCACCCCATGTCGTGAACCGCACCGTCCCGTTACCCACGCTGTCCCCATCCGACTCATCGTCTCCGCACCCGGAAAGCGCAAGACCCAGCGCAAGTCCCAACACCAAACCACCCATCCATCCTCGTTTCATCTTTTTCCTCCAGTCGTAGCGTCAAGGCTCGAAAGCGAATGAATAAGCACTGGCCCGCGTCACCCCAAGAAGCGTGAACGCTTGTTGGGCCGCGCTGCCAGCGGGAAATTCCACCGGCGTATCCGATGAGGCCGGAACGTCCGTAAAATCGACTTGATCTATCCACACGGAAGGGCTGAACCGAACCACCACCGTGCCGTTATCGTTGATTGTGGCTTCGTCGAAAACGCAGCCATCCACACCCACCGTACCGCTGGCGTTGGTCACGTCCGCGGCGGTGGCACGGGCGCGAAATACGCGAATTTCTTGCTCTCGTGTTGCGGTGCCCTCGACGAGGATAACGTTCGATCCCAGTACCGCGGCCATCTGTCCCTGGGCGGGAGATCCGAAAAGCAAGCTTGCCGAACGGTAGGGGCCCGTGACGCCTTCGCCCTCGGCAAGGTCGGTCGGCCCGGACACCAGATCGAAGGAGGCGGCCGTGAGCATCTGGCCCATGGCGTTGCCTGCCTGATAGTGTCCGGGATGCGCATGGGCGACAGAAATGCCGAACCAGCGCTGCCAAAGGGAAGGCGAGGGCAAGCGCGCCAGCGAGGGCGGCGCGCCGTCATAATAGTACAATGACGATACCGATACGAGCACCCGCGACCAGGTGACGCTCCATCCTCTGGCGTTGAGCGTTGGTTTGGATAGATCGTCGGCGGACTCGACGCGTGTTCGAAGGGTGACGCGCTTGCCGGCGGTTTTTTCCTCCGCACTATCCCCACAGCCACTGCTTGCCAGCGATACCGCGCCGAGGCTGAGCGCAAGCCATGCCGTCGTGCTCACCAGCCCAAGCAGCAACGAGAACGAGAATGATTTTGCTTTCATGGCAGTTATCTTTCTTAGGTGTCTCGCGGGTTCGTCCCTCATCAAAAGTGAAGCGCTCCTGTGAGCCAAAGCGTGCGTGGTGGTCCTGCGGTCACGTGTCGTTGTGGCACGAGGCTAGCCGCGGCGTTTCGTGTTTCCCGCGAGGCGTATACGAATTCCCCATCAAACCAGGCAGTATCAAAGAGATTGAATACCTCCAGGGCAAGTTCGACCGCTTTCCATCGCGCGCGCGCTGACGCATCCGCAAGAAAAACGTCGTGCCCCATCTCGCCATAAGGAAGCGGCCTTCTCGCCAACAGCGTGAGCCCAACGCCCAGATGCCCCCGCACATCGGCTCCCGCCATCGACCCTACCACCGGACGATACGCCGTGTCGGATCGGGCGACCACCTGCGGCGCATAAGGAAGAAGAAATCCTTTTTCGTAAATCCCCTCGGATTCGCGAAAAACCGCGCGAACGACCGTCAGACTCGCCATGGAAAATAGCCATGGTCGAGGTTGAACGACCAGATCCAGGGCCATTCCCGAACGGGTGGTTCCCGGGACGGTTTCATTTCTTCCCGTGGCATGATCGAAAACGAGATCTTTGGAGAGGCGTGATTGGAAAACCGCTGCTTGGGCCTGAAAACGTTCTTCCGCATTGAACCGAACGCCGCTTTCGAACGCGCGGACCGTTGTAAATGGCGCTGTCTCTCCTTCCCCCAGACTGCGCGCTTGGGGAGAGCGGAAACCTTCCCCATAGCTCGCCATCAGATGTAGCCCCGTTGCGGCTGCCACGTCCACCATCGCCCGCTTGCTCATCCGAAGCCCCTGGGCAGAGCGGCTGCCGGTCGTGGCTCGATCGTCGACCTGGTATGACAACCCATCGAGACGTACGCCCCCCCGCACGGTCACTCGTCGTATCGGCCGCAACGATGCATCCAGATATCCGCCCACATGGTTCGCAAGCACCGAAGCATCGACCACCGTCTCCGTTTCCCTTCCTGTTCCCCAAGCAATTGCTCGCTGGCTCTGCTCGATGCGGTCGGTTCTGCCCACCACGCCCACTTCAATCTGATCGTCCTCCGAAAACACCGTGATTCTGTTTTTCAGATGCGCCGTAGCTCCAAGGGTCGTGGCATCGTTTCGCTGCTGTGTCGTATCTCCACGCACCGGGTCGTCGAGCCATCCCGTGAAGTTTTGACGCAATCCGAGCCCGCGAAGGATGAAAAACGGAGCAACGGTCCATTCCATGCCCGCATCGTCGTGTTGAAAGAATTCCGCAACGAATTGTGTGCGAGAGGATTGTCCCGACTGTCCGCGAATCCACGGCTCGAAGCGATCCACTCCCCGGTTTTCGATCCAGGCGAGGGGAATGACACCCGCGGAATCGAAACGACCGGCATACGTTGACCCAAGAACCCGAAGGTGGGCGTGCCCTCCCAAAGGAAGCAGCCCCTGTCCGATCCACGACATATGTTGCGCCGCACGGGAAGGACCGAATCCATCAGTGGAATACGATTCGAAGGCGGTGAACGTTTCCTCGTTTTCGCCTTCGGGACGATACGCCAGGAGGGTGCGTCGGCCCTTATGGGAACCAATCCCTTGCTGAACGAGAAACCCTTCTTCCGCCAATCCGAGTTTGTACCTCACGCTACCCGCGACGGCGAAATCCCCTTGCCGGGGATCGAACGGGCCAGCCGAGGCCTGGACTTCATTAACCGCTTCGGGTATCAAAAAATGCAGGTCCGCGTAGCCTTGACCGTGAACGTTGGAAACATCGTTGACCGGGGCGCCGCCGGCCCATATTTCGAGGTCTTGGCCGTGAACGGCATCATACCCTCGTAAGAATATCTGATGGGCTTTGCCCTCCCCTCCATGTTGCGTCAGAAATACGCCAGGAACCGTTAAAAGCAGCTCGCTGCCATCGCGATGGGGAGCCGCGGACAGGGCTTCGCGGTTGCGAACGACGTCAGAAGCCGCGCGTGGACGCGCTTTTCCGGTGACGAGGACCGGAATGGGTTCCGTGGGCAAGGAGGCGGATGCCGATGTTTCGGGTTCGGGAGCGGAAGAAGCCAGGGAAGGGGAAGCATTGGGAGGGGGCGTAGCGTCAACGGCTGGTGTTTGCTCTTGACCTGTCCCTTGGGCTTCCGGTTCAAAACGCACTTGGTCGCGGATGCGAGCCGTTCGCGCCACCCCCTGCACCCTCGCGGGAGTGTATACCCAGGTCATGGCTTCGGCGCGCGCCGCTTCGGCCCAGGCCTCGGAGGGGGACGACAATACATGGACTTCGCGAACGGTTCCGTCGTCACCAACCACGATTTCCAGGGGGATGACAACGGCTTGGGGAGCTTGCAATCCCGCGGGCCAAGAGCTTATGGCAGGGGTTTGGCGGACCGGAGGTTCGACAGGATCAGCGGCTGCTTGGGGCGCGACCAAGAAAAGAGCCACGAAGGGCCATGAAAATCCAAGCCGAGACAATCGCATGAAAAGAGAAAAACGCTGGTAGCACAAAATGTGGTAGTCGTGCCATCCCAAAATATCAAGTGGGTATCGGAGAGCGGTTTTACCGCTTGCGGCAGAGGGAACGATGGCTTCGGTACGGTGGTTCGATCGGGGCTGAATCGATGGTAATGTGCGGGAAAAGAAAGGGATTTACTCTTCGATGACGGAGTCGGTGACGTGGATGGGTGTATCGGAGTGGTTGGAGATTTGAGGGTAGGTTGGATACCAGGAGCCGCCTGTATTGCCTTTGATGACAGAGCGATCGATCCAGATATCGCCGGAATGGTCATTGGACACGAAAAAGATGGCGCTTCCGTGAGCATTTACCTGATTATGCTCGATTCGTGTACCGCAAAGCGATAGCGTCATGGTGTTGCCGTCGTTGTAGATGGCGCCCCCGCTGCCGCCCCCGGGGGTGCCCGGTTGGGCGGGGTTGGCCCCATGACCAATGGCGCGGTTATAGGAAAAGAGGCTGTTGATGATGGTCCATGACACGCCGATGCTGCTGATGGCGCCACCGTTCGAGCAGATGCCTCCACGGTTGGCATCACCCCCGAACGTCGAATTCACGACATAAACGGGTTTGTTTTCGAATTGGCTGAGGACGCGGACGGCGGCGCCGCCGAGGTCAGGGCCCGTATCGGCGCAGGTATTGTTCAAAAAGCGAGTATTGACGAGCTTGAAGCGTCCGCCGCGCACCCAGATGGCACCCCCGCCATCGTATTGCGTTTCGTTTTTGGAGTTGCCGTTGGAAAAATTGATGTTCTGGACCGTCAGCCGCGGATGATCCTGGTTTTGGCAATGGGGGGTCGTCCATTTTTGCGCCTCGTCGCAGGTGTTCATATACAAGATTCGGCGTTGGCCACCGCCATCGAGGGTGACGAGGCCACCGCCGTCGATGACGATATTGGGTCCGGTATCATTGAAGATTTTTGCGGTTTGTTCGAGGGTAATGACGATGGGAGCTGGACCGCAGTCGAAGGTGATGATTCCACCTTGGGCGATGGCGCTGACGACCGCGGCGGAAGTGCAACTTGCCGCGGTTCCATCGCCCACGACCGTTGTTGGATGGGAGACATCTTCTGGCCCTGCTTCTGGGGGCGCGGTGCAGGTTGCTTCGGGGTAGGGGTTACCGGCTGGCGGTTCGGTGGTGGTGGAGCCGCCGGAGCCTCCTGATGCGGAGGTTCCGCCCGTACCGCTGCCGCCGCTGCCCCCCGTTGTGCTACCGCCGCTGCCGCCGGTTACGCTACCGCCGCTGCCGCCGGTTTCGTTTCCGCCCGCACCACCGGTTTGGCTGCCAGCAGCGCCGCCGGATTGGCTGCCGCCGCTGCCACCTGAGTGGCTTCCGCCGGCCCCCGAAGACCCGGAGGAGCCTCCTTTTCCAGCATGGCCGCCAGCGGTGGGGTTACCGTCGTTGCCAGCGTCGTCGTCCGAGCAGCCTGCCAGGGTTAGCACGCCGGCGATGGCGGAAAACGCGCAGAAGTGAAAGAAAGAATGGAGTGGTTGCAATCGCATCACGAGCGGCGCCTTCAATAGTTCAGACGATGAGCACGCGGAAATCAGCCCGACGGGCAAGTATAGCGCAGTTTGACCGCTGGACAAGGCATTCGTTCTGGTATTTCATCGAGGCACGAGGTATTGTTCGTACACCGTCCGTTCGAGAATTCAAAGAATATAAATTATCGTTGAAGTACGGATTGCCAGTCGTTTTGTTCATAAGAAGGGCGCAAGCCTTGGGAATCATGGCGGTATTCACACGAGGGTTTTGTTTCATGAGGCAGGTTTTATGACGCATCGGAAAACGATTGCAGAGAAAGTCATTGCGTTCAACCGAGGTCTTCGTTTCGAGGGGGATTTGCCCGAAGGCTACCGGGTGTTGAACCCCTATCTCGATAACCCGGAGACGATGGAGATCATGGGTCAATTTTATCATAAG
>Ga0208458_1000620_pt1 | contig 35527 bp, 27 predicted proteins | sample AD_UKC085_MetaG_FD_184432 | JGI IMG/M metagenome (GOLD analysis project Ga0208458, IMG submission 184432) | Active sludge microbial communities of municipal wastewater-treating anaerobic digesters from USA - AD_UKC085_MetaG (SPAdes) (version 2) | ecosystem: Engineered > Bioreactor > Anaerobic >... | reverse complement strand
GACGGCATAGTAACACGAGATCAATATCCTTTTGGAAAGGGCAAATATGAAATTCCCACAAGCAGAAATTTTAAGAAGGCACTTGATAAAGACGAAATTAAACGGATTATCGAATATCAGCCCGAACCGGGTAGCAGGGAAGAGTGGGCAAGGGATATGTGGTTGTTCAGCTATTTGTGTAACGGGATCAATACAAAAGACACCGCAAATCTGAAATTCAAAGATCTGGATTCTGAGTCAATAACATTCATCCGTTCAAAGACAAGCTCAACCAGAAAGCAGCAAAGACCTGTTGTTGTGCCACTCACTGGTCGTGTTAGGGAGATAATTAAGAGGTGGGGGAATGATCCTGCAAGGTCAGGTAATTATGTATTTAACATTCTGAAACCGGGCCTAAGCCCCGAACAGAGTCATAACAGGATTCATGATTTTTATTCTGAAATTAATTCTCATATGAAAGCGATAGCCGGGAAAACAGGTATAAACAAACCAGTTACAACCTATACCGCAAGACACAGCTTTGCAACAGTTCTGAAAAGAAACGGAGCTTCACTTGAATTTATATCCGAGAGCCTTGGCCATTCTGATATACGTACAACGGAGAGTTATCTCGCCTCATTTGATTACAGCACGAAGCGGGAATGGGCTGAAAGGTTACTCGATCTGTAGCTATGTTGAAATCTATTAAACAGCAGGTTTTATGTTGAACTAAATACACACATTATGAAAGCAAAAATGTTTAAGACTGTTGAGGAGTGGATGTCCTCAAAACCCGATCCTGAAATCACTCAGAAAGTACTAACAATCGTTAACAGGGAGGTGGTTTCTCAGATGAAAAGGGAGCTTAACGGCAAGAAATCCGAATTACGGAAGGTTGAAAAGACAGTCGAGTCCATGAAAGTTATAGGGCTTCCGATCGGAGATGCCGTTGAGAAAAAGATCACCGAGCTTAAGAAGGAACTGGCTGAGCTGCAAAAGGAGTTACCTACGCCACCGGTCAGAAAAAAGTCGACCGAGTAAATGACCTTATTAATACCTGAAAGTCCGTCAAGCCCTGACGGACCTTTTTTATGCCTCAGACTAGCATTCTGAGGCCCTTGGAAGCACTTTAGGACAATGGACATATAAATTACCAACATGATAAATTTTCTTATCCCGAGCTCCTCAGAATAGCTCCACATGATTTTCTGATATACCAAAAAGAAAGCCTGCCGAAATCTGGTTCAGGCAGGCTTTCAAAATCTAATGAATTACACATAATTACAGTAATTACATCACTCAAAGCCGAATGTAAGCATTGAATATCAGTAATATTACAACATTACAAAAGAAATATTAATTCCATCATTATATATATTTCTTAATAAACATCCCTTTAAAAATATAAATTTCCTTGCCATCTAATGTATACTTGTAATTTGCTTTCTCCTCTTATACGAATTCAGAATGCTAATTCTGAATCCGTATCATTCTGGACTTCCATTATCGTTGCCTCTATAAGCCCTGTGGGCCTTGGTACAAGGTAAACTGAGTATACCCGGTGAGTTCCTTTGTTGATGAACCTTGGAACATTAATATAACCAGCCTTTTTAAGATATACTCCCAGGTGTTTAGGATTTACCGCGTTTTTGTTTTGCAGCTGTTCATTTATAAACTCAGCGATTTGAGTGGCTGTGTATTGTTCATTACCATGCCTCACAAACCGGTTAATATATTCTTCGTATGGATGGATCTTTGTATATTGCTCATTGTATTTTGATAGTTCTTCCTGTTGTTCCCTTGATAACCAGTGTTGTTCCCCGGCATTCCATAGAGCATAGGCTTGTGACCATAGTTGATACATGTCTACTTCATGTTTATGTTCTGCGTTAGTAATTTCAATAGGCCAGAAACGTCTTGATCCTGTTGTATCAGTAATTATCTCACTATGATTTGATGTGCCAATGAATGAGGCAATTTTATAAAAATCTGTATTAGCTTTTCCATAGGGCACTCTTATACTGAAAGTCTTCTGGCTTAAAAATCCCTTAAGCTGTTCATTGGTTGCCCTATCATATAATACTGGATATAACTCATCAAGAGCGATTATTGCCTTTTGGCAAGACAATAAATGATCATCTTTACTTGAAAAATCAAAGCTCAGCTTTTCCGCAAATATTGTATTCTTCCACTTCTCCGGTGCTAATTTCCACATCCATCTTGTTTTTCCTATACCCTGTGGTCCTATCAATATTAACATGTTTTCGTTTGGAGATATCGAAGAATTACCAGAGTTTTCGGGACAATTATGCAATCCGTTAATAACGCCGATCATCCATTTTCTTAATAATGATTCAGCCATTTTCAGATCCGCTGTGTTCTTTAGAGTAAGAGTTGCAATCAATTCAGAAAATCTGTCCCGCCCATCCCATTCGGGCAATGAACTTAAAAAATCCTTAACTGGATTAAACTTTGGGGAAATATAATTAAGCAGATCCACAACCGCTTCTGTTTTGGTAGTGAATCCAAATAACGTAAGCTTAATTTTGCTAAACAAATATTCATCGCCAAGTATCCAGATATCCTTATCAATCGATTCTGCATAATGAAACTGGTGAGAAAGTTCATTACGCCTAACCCGAATATTATTCTCCTCTAGTTCGGTAATCTTTGTATTTACATCAGAATTCAGCCCAATGTGAAGAGCCCTTGGTGGGCGCCAACCATTTTTTTTTGCCAGATAAATGATAGTTCCTATTGTGGCCATTTGGCCGTTATTATCAGCGGTGTTTTCTTCCCATTTTCTGGTGCATTCTTCCGGCTTGTATTTATATGATGTTGAGCTTAGCTGAGAGAAAAGCTCAAAGCCTATTTTGGAATTGCCGAAAGTATTCTTCAACGCAAACATTACTCTTATCCAATCATTATAATTATCAAGCAATGACACATTTTCATTCATACTCCAATGAATTATATTCTGAACTACTTTAAGATTTGCCCTTTCTGGATCGTTCCCCGACCGAGGATAATACCCCTCAATTTTTGAATTAAGCGTTGAAATGGACCTTTCTGTTTTCGTTCGATATTCAAAAGTCCAACTCTTTGCATCTGGATTATAATAAGCTTTATCATCAAACGAGTAATAGCATAACCGGCATAAATCTGATCCTGAAAGGTCTATTTCTGTAACCTTGTATTTGCTTTTATACAGGTTAATTAGCGAAAGGAATGCCTGTTTATGAAAATCACCAGTTTCTTCAATTGATTTCAAATCTGGGCAATCAAGCTGATGAATTACCTTCAAACCGTTGCCTGATGGAGACAAAAATGCCATAATTACAGAGGGTTCACGATTTGATTTGATCAATGCCCTAAGACGTTCCGGATCTTTAATCTTATCAATATCCATTACAATCCTTCCGCGGTATTTAGTGAGAGATTTTGTATCACGATATGAAAATTCCCCGGCCGGTACAAATGCTGGTAATTTTGTCTTTAATGCTTCTTTCTCATTTCGATCTGCAAGATCGTTTGATTGCTCATACCTTTTTGTAAGGCGCCGGATTTCGGAAACTTCAGTTTTTAGTTCCTCATCTCCGGTAATTCTTCTGATGATCTCATCCTGTGAAATAATGCTGACCTGGTCAGGTTTATTTTTATCTGCTAAATATGTATACATAATTTTAATTTTTACGGATTTGAATAAAATCCTGTCCGAGAAAGCCACAAGCAGTTTGCCTGTTTACTGCGGTTCAGGCATTAATTTTTCTCATTCTTGGTTTTCAAAATCTTTCATAAATGCTTCACCAACTTGTTTCGCATCGTCTAATGATGGATGTATACAAGTAATACCCCAATACGCAGATTTATTTGACTTATAAATAACAGGTTCATAAGATCTTAAATTATGTTTCCTATGCACCACTATTGTATGACGTAATATATCATCTAATAATGGTTTCGTTTCCTCGACGGTTCTTTCCTTCTTATTGACTATCGTTACAGAAAACCATAATCCTAAAAAAGAAATAGCAAATACCATGGGACTATAATTATCACATTGATTGAATAGCTTGTCCATAGTTTCAGAGAATTGAGCCCCTGATATTAAATCAGAAGTATTGTCAATAAAAGTTATCTGTTTCATTTTTGTATTGTTTTTATTGTTTATAATTCGTTTTGTTTAAATTAGAAATTACATATATGCCATGCATTTTAACTTTCGTGCCATAATCAGCAAGAAAATTTCCGATTTTCAAGAACTTTACCATTAATTCTTTTTCTTAAGGTACGCATATCACCTAGGAAGAAGAGGACAACATAATCTTGGTTCCAGTAGAACAGTGTTTTATTTAATTCATCGTCTATTACAATCGAGGGATGAAATGAACATCTGGTTTTCCTCAGGATAGCTTCAAAATCATTTGCCATGAGGCCTTTACTACTCTTTAAAATACCTACTCTTGGCACTGTATTATTCGGGAAAAATATTGCTTTCTCCTCGTCAATAATAATGGCAGGAAATTCTACCAATTCTGGATTGTTTGTTTTTTTCTTCATTTCGTCAATTTTTTAAGTTTATTTTTATTTGTTTTTAATATATTTATAATTTAAGTACTATTTATGGTTTAGCTGAATCTGCAAGGAGTGCCTTTATAACTTCAGCTTACTACGTATGAGGGGCATAACCTCCCAATTAAGATTGGCTTTATTTATGATTTCCAGGGTATCATGCAACAGGACCTGGCATATTAAATAATCATCTCCCTCATAATAAGACCAGAAATCAGAAAGACAGACAGAATTCTCATACCCATCAAGGAATATTGGAGTAAACCTGATCATCCCTTGTACGTGCATAATATCTATGGATGGTATTAATTCACATTCAATTCGATTATCAGATTGGATATTAATTACCTGGCTTATTGAGGATTTCTGGAAGTCTACAAGCAAGCAAAACTGATCTTCGCTTTTTAACAGTTCATCCCAGAACTTCGTGAAGCCTTTTGTTTCAGGTTTGCAAATGAGATTTTGTATTTTATATTGATGGTTCATTGTAACATATTTTAATTGCCTAGTGGTTGTCTATAATTATTTTTGATTAATACCAACGATTTATTTTTGTTTTCAGGGTACGTAAATCTCCAAGGAAATATACTACGGTAGCAGTATCATAGAATATATCGGTGATCCCAAATTTCGTTCCTGTTCTGGATATGACATCTTCTATTTCTGCTTGGGAAGGCTTTTTCTTACTACTCAATAACCCCAATCGAGGATTTGTTTTTGTAGTAGGAAATAAAATTAGATGTTCTTCATCAATAACAATTGCTGGCATTCCATCTGTGTTTTCATTTATAGTTCCTTTTGACTTTTTCATCTTGTTAAATTTTATTTGTTTTTAATATATTTCACATTTGAGCATAAAAACTCCATTTTATAATAAAACGACAATTGTATTTAAGTTGAAAACGCGTTTAGAAGCTTAGGCACCTCCTCCTTAATCTCTTGCTCGGAGAGACCTAGTTTTTGAAGCCTGATTGTAATACTTATAATAGCATCTATTCGTGTTTTTTCGCTTAGAATGTTTATTCTTTTCTCCTTTTCAGGCATTTCGGATTTTTGAAGCTTGTAATCGATAACCTCTATCGCAAGTTCTTCATAATCTGGATTATCACCTCCAGTCCACTGATAACGGGATGTCTTTTTACTGTTTCCAATATTAGTAAGTACTCCCATTTCAATCAGTTTACGCAGATATCCATAAGTAAGTATATTTTGACCATCATAGAATTTAAGACTTTCAATAACACCATTTTTCTTATAATCCGAATGAATTGTTTGAAGTGCATTCGTGATGTGTTTGATTAACGCGAGATATGTTTTCTGCTCCATAATGATAAAATTTACTCAGCAAAGATAGAAATATTTTTAATATATCCTATTAAATACAATATAATAATTTAAGATGAGTTGACTGAAGTATCAATTTCTGAGACTAAATCACCTTATTCTAGGGTTAATTGAGAATATTAGGCCTGTTTCTTTCTTAGATATTGGTAATTAATAAAGTTTACTACCATTGAGGAAATCTACATAACAATTCATCTAATAGGACCTATCTTAAACTCACTTTACTGAATTTCTTGATAAATAACCTTTCTGTCTGCAGATATATATTAAAAGGTGAAAGTTTAAATAACGATTTTTTAAGACCCATTGGATTACTTTCTCTTTTCCGGTGGGTCTGTTTTTTTAAGTCCAGGACTTCAGGGTAGGAAAAACCTGAATTAAAATGCCTGGAGGTTCTTTGTGTGTGATAAACCCGAAAGGGATTAAGGAGTAGGCAGAGGGAAACTGTCGAAAATATAATATAGTATTGCTACAGTGCAGGACCCGTAACATTATGTTAATAATGCAGAGAAACCGGGGGTTGGCTGATTGCTATATAGAAATGCTAAGAAATCCCCTCACTGAAAATTAGTCATTCATAACAAAGAATCCGGTAGGGACCATCCGTCTTTCAAAAAACCCTGCTCTGAGTGTAGCTCTTCTCAACAGGTGACCGGAATCCTCGAAAGAGTAACCGAAAGACGATAAAAAATGGAGAAAAGAAACGGGACTCCTGATGGTGAAATGCCCGGCTTATCTTCCTTAAAAATAGATAAGCATCCTGAAATCAGGATGATAAGTATAAGTACAGAAGTAATATAGCTTATCAGCCAGATTCCGGGATAAAAAGAGCTGTATGTATAATAGGGAAGTAACGAAAAAGATGGCTATGCTCTCTTTCTGTTCTTAACCAGGTCGTGCAGATCCTGATCAATTTCAGCCCTGAAGTCAGATAGTGTACCTCTGGCCCCGGAATTAAGCCAGGCAAAAATCTCCTTCTTATTAAACAGGACCCTCTTACCATTCTTGATATGAGGAATCTGCTTATTCGAGACATATTTATAAACTGTGGATGTGGATTTTTTTATCCAGCTAGCACAATCCTCAAGGTCCCCGATTACTTCTTCATCAGGCCGTTCAAGACCATCCAGTCTGGCAAGTACGGTATTCAATAGCTCCTCAATTCCGGCCAGCCTTTCTTCCATGATAGCAAATACATTTTCCATATAATTTTTATTATTATATGAGTGTACAGGCTTCAGGGTCTGAATTTTTAAAAATATTTTTCATAAGGTTATGACATCTCGAAGAGAAATAATTAGTCATACCATTTTTTACGCAGGGCAGCGTCGATTATTTTATTAATCCACTCTTCCTTTTTTGGTCCTTGCTGCCCTTCAATATATCTAGTTAAAAGAATTCCCAGAAAGCAGATGAATCTTTTATCCGGCTCGTTGATGGATCTTATACGGCCATCCGTCATATCATTTTCAAGCATGTAGTTTATTACAAGGGTCAATAGTATATCCAACAGTCTTGTGCTATCAACAATGCCATTACTGCCCTTCAGAATATGATATAGCATAAGGTCAACATCATGATAACTCTCTTTCAGTTCATCAAGCGAGGCCTGATTTTTCTTGTTAAGGGCAATGAATGAGTTCATGAATTCACCCACCCTGACCTTTAATTCGTCATCTGTTAATGGTTTTAAAATTGAATGGGCCATAGAAAAATGAATTTAGCAAAGAGCTAATATATTCATTTTCTGTGAGATATAAAAAACCTGGCATGTTTTTACATGAAAGATCACTTTTTAGCAGATTTAATGTTCATGCCTGTGATGTAAATCAGGATAGTGTTTGTGTGCGTGATCAATCTCTTTATGTTCATGAATATGTGAATGTTTCAGACTTTTTTCTTTACCTCCGGCATGAGCATGGTCATGATGATCATCGTCGTGACTATGCATATGAATATGTACCACCCCTTTGTGATAATGATTGTGACTGTGAGAAGACAGGTTTATAAATACAACTCCTGCTATCAATAGTATCAGGGATGCAAGAATAATCAAACTTAATGGCTCTCCCAGGAAAATCCATGCTGCAATAATTCCCCAGAATGGTGCCGTGCTGAAAAGAATTTGTCCCCTTGTTGCCCCAATATTCTGTGCCGTATAAACGTACAGTACAATACTGATCCCATACGAGAAAATTCCAACTGATATTGCAGGAAGGATATAATTTAACTGAATCTGACCATTCATTAAAATCAGACCTATTGTCAGATTTGTCATTCCGCCAATTATTCCCTTTATGAAAGTTATTGTCCGGGCCGAAACTCCGTCAATTATGGCTGAAAGATGATTGTCCAGTCCCCAGAAAATGCAGGCTGAAATTATGAAACCGGCAGATATAAGACCACTGACCGGTTCTTGCAGAGATACAAGAATGCCTGCAACAAGGGTGAGAATTATTCCGAGAATGGCATAACGATCAAGGTGATCTTTAAAAATCAGAATCCCCAGAATAGCTGTGGCAACCAGCTCCATATTCAGCCAGACGGAAACCGACATAGCATTAGCAGTTTTCAGACCCATCATCAGGAATAACGGGCCGAGTATTCCACCTGAAATTATAATCCCGGTCAGGTGCAGCTTCCTGCCTGATTTCCTGACCGCAGACAATTCAGTTTTTTTGTTTTTTATCACGAAGGGAAGAAAAGCCAGAGCAGCGCCAAGATAAAGCAATCCGGCCAGCTGGAAACTATTCAGTTCCGAAAGTATGATCTTGCTGAATGGTGTGGCAATACCAAAAAGCAAGCCCGAAAACAATCCTATTAATATAATTCTTGTTCTCATTGATATTATCGAATGGATATCGGCCAGGTAAGCTTAAGGTATCCGATATAGTCATTCTGAAACAGACCGGCCGGATCGAGATATTCAGAGTGATTGACAATAAAATAAAGAGAACCGAAAGGAGGTTTGAACCTCCATCCTAATAGACCATACACATATATCTTCTCAATTGAAGTATTGTTCTGACAAATCAGCTTAACCCACAGATCATTTGTAAAATTGTATGTTGCAGAAAAGCTGTTTATGAATGTTGTTTTGAATGAACTTGTTTCAGGATTGAATTTTATAAACCTTGGCTTAAGCTCGAGAGCAAGCCTGTCAAATGCCTTGAACTGCAATCCTGCTTCAACTGAATAATAATCAGAACTGAAACTGCGGCCTGTCCGGAATGTTATCCTTGCACTGTTATATGCTTCAGTATTGTACCCGATCGTTCCCGAATAATAATAGTTGTAATAATCAGTACTGTCAGTTTTCAGGAACCTGTATTCATTGTTATATCTGAAAGAAAAGTTCAGTTTGTTTTTCAGGAAAATATCTGCAGTTTCATTGAGATTCCAGCTCATGAACTTTGTAAAGGTGTCATTCCAATACCAGTTATTGGCCGTACCAAGCGAGATATATTTAATCACAGAGTTTTTGAACCACCATTTATATGAGAGGTCCGAGTCAAATTCATTTCTGTCATCGTCATTGATATAGCCGGTTTCATTAAAAATATCCTTCAATCCGTCTCCCTGTGTATAAGAATATCTGATATGCCAGTGAAAGAAATTATTTTCTGCGGCGAATCTTGCATAACCTGCATTCCTGAGTGTATTCCAGTCATCAATGGCAGCCACATACTGACCTGTCAGCTTCCATAGCGGGCCAAGGTTAAGCACATAATCCGTACTTAATGTAGTTGTCATTCTTTCATCAAGCAGTTTATTTGTACCGGTAAACCCTATGCTGGATGATTTCAATACATCCCTTTTTACACGAATTGCAGTATACATAGGTTTATTTCCGGTTGAGTCAACTGCATTTTTATCAAAGACATTTATGAGATTAATGTTTGTTTTTCCTGCCTTTCCGGTAAGTTTTACACCTCCGGAAATATCACCGATACGCCTTGAATAAAACGACTGTAACCTTGTATTATACATCTCGTTCCCCTCCTGAAAGAATATTCTTTTTTCAGGATACCTGATCTCATATTTTGTAAGATCAATGACATCTTCATCAGCCTCAACGGTTGCAAAATCAGGATTCACGGTAAGATTTGCTGTAAGATTTGAACTGGGCTGCCAGTTTATATCACCCCCAAATTGTCCTTCGATAAATGATTTATCCTCTCCCCTATTTGTCCGGGTCGCTTTCCCCATTCCGTAAGGGACTATTAACAGAGTGTTTCTTGTAGCAGGAGGATTTATTTTCACCAGGTTTCCTGACTGGGATACTTTGAATTCATCCTGCACAACTGAGTGCCAATAAGATATTTCTGAATCCTCACGATTGATCCGTCTGAAATTTATCTGCCAGGTATTAATATTTTTTCTGAATTTGATGCTTGTGAAAGGTATTGCAATTTCGGCAAACCACCCCCATTCGTATTTTGCTGCCGATGACAGCCATTCGGTATCCCAGTTATAGTCGAGTGTTCTTCCGTCATCCATAATCCTGAAATCAGCCTGGGTTCCCAGAGGATTTAATCCAAAGCCATATGAGTTCCTGTTGTCATTGTATGTTCCTAAAATGAGGAAGATCCCATCATCAGACTGTCCGAATTTATCTCTCATCTGGATCTTTGCCGTCACTTCTGAACTTTGAAAACAAGCAACAGCGATATAAAGGGTATCTGATGACTGTAAAACCACAATCCTTGTTTCATCCGGAGAAGCAGATCCGTTGTTCGGCTCAAGCTGAAAGAAATTATACGGAGACATCAGCGACAGAACATCATCAGGATTACCATCGATCGATGGTAACTGTTTTGCAGGGATAACCTCTATCGTGTTCTGCCCTGTAACATAAACAGGAGAAAAGAAAATAAAAGAAAAAACCAGCAAACAAATTTTAAGTTCCTCTGAAACATGTCTTCTGACCAATAATAATTTATTAAGGATGGCAGTCACCAAAACTACCACCCTTAAATTATTTTCAACCCGGTACCTGTTTCCCCTTTTCATTTTACATTAATACCCGTCAGCAGGTTAATCTTATTCAGGAGTACAAAGTAATCTCTTTCCACTTCAAGAAAATTGAGCTGATTTTCAAATATTAACTGAACTTCCGAAAGATACTCAGGAAAAGATATTTCTCCTGCTTTCAACAGAAGAAAAGTACTTTCAGAAAGTGAGGAATCTGAAGCAAGCTCTTTGATATTCATATAATTCTGCAGTACCGCCTGCGCATTCGAGTAAGCGGCCTTGAGTCCGGAAGTGATTTCACTAACCACCTGGTCATAATTCAACAGTGACCAGTTTTCTTCAATTCTGGCCTGTTTTACCTTGTTTTTGTTCTCCCATAAGGGGATGGAGATCCCTGTGTGGATACCCTGCAGCTTCTGATTAAGTATGGTTTCCCCTTTATAACCAGCTTCAATTTTCGGAAGCCTGTTCATGTTCTCAACCTTTACTTTCTGCTCGCTTATTTCCATTCCGAGGCTGGCAATCCTGATATCAGGATTGAACTCCATCAGTTTTGCCTGGAGTGAATCGAATGCCGGCAGTGATTCTGCAGGAGCGTAATCTGAGAAGGTGAAATTGACGGTCAGGCCACCATTAAGTTGTTGAAGGATTTCATTATGAATGACTATTTCAGATTTAAGCTTTGCCATTTCTGTCTGGTTATTGAGATGATATATCCTGACTTTATCAAGCGCCGGCTTCGAAAACTCCTTCCGTTCAAATCCCTGCTGCATCAGTGCAAGAAGATCTGAAGACTCCTTTAACCTCTTGCTTAAAGTTAATTCTTTCTTTGCCAGCCAGATCAGTGTAATTATCTCGTTATGTGCTTTATAAAGAATATCGTTTATTGTCTTCTCTGCCAGTACCTCACTCTGACTAAATTCCATCTTCTGCATTGACGAGATGGCAAAATAATAACCGGGGAAGCTGAACTTTTGAGTAATTTCAAGCTCCTGTTGATTCCCGATTGCATCCGGATTACCCCGCATATAATTGAAGGTAATATCCGGATTCTCAGGGTAGATCCCGGTTTTTGACCGGTACTTTTCTGATTCAAGCCATTTCGCACTTGCCCTGATCGCCGGATTATTTGCTTCAATACTTTTAAGCAGGATGTCCGGATCCTGGGCATGCCCCATACTGCTTATCATAAGGAAGGCTAATACATATAATGTTTTATTCATCTTTCTTTGGTTTAGATTTGATCAAAAGGTATACCGCCGGAACTACAAATGCATTTAGCAAAGTAGAACTAAAAAGGCCGCCGAGGATAACAATTGCCATCGGACTCTGTATTTCATTCCCCGGTTTATCTCCTGCCAAGGCAAGAGGGATAAGCGCCAAAGCTGCCGTTAAAGCTGTCATAAGAATAGGATTTAGCCGGTCCATGGAACCCCTGATGACAGAATCATAAGGTGAAAATCCTTCTTCCTGTAAATGATTATATCGTGAAACAAGAAGTATCCCATTACGTGTTGCGATGCCAAACAGGGTGATAAATCCGATTATTGCCGGGATGCTCAGCATACCAGAACTGAGCCATATGCTGAAAACTCCCCCGATGAGCGCCAAGGGTAAGTTGAGAAGGATTATCGCAGACATCCTGGTATTTCTGAATTCCATGAATAATAACATGAATATCACAAAAACCGCAATAATGGAGGTATACAGGAGTAATCCGGAAGCCTTTTCCTCACTCTCAAACTGACCACCATATTCAATATAGTAATTCTCAGGGAGAATAACTTTTTCGTTAATTGTTTTCTGGACATCATTCACCACACTCCGAAGATCCCGTCCCGAGACATTTGCTGAGATAACTACTTTGCGCTGTACGTTCTCACGGCTTATTGTATTTGGTCCGGTGGCGGATACGATATCAGCAACTTCTTTCAGGGCGACTTTTCTCCCATCATAGGTGTCAATCAGACTGTTTTTTATTGCCTCAATGGAATTCCTTGATTTGTCATTGTAAATCAGAACAAGGTCGAAACTCATATTTTCCTGATACACTTCTGACACCTTTTCTCCGGCAAATGCGATATCAATAAATTCGGCAAATTCATTGACGGGAATTCCATACTGTTTAAGCATCTCCCTCCTTGGTTTTATCTGCAGCTGAGGTATTTCAACCTGCTGTTCAACATTCACATCCACCAGGCCGTCTATTTCCTGGATTTCCGTACTGATCTGACTTGCAATTGAAAACATTTTCTGTAGGTCAGTCCCAAATACTTTAATGGCAATATTAGCCCTGGTTCCGGAGAGCATGTGATCGATACGATGTGAAAGAGGCTGGCCTACTGTAATATTAATTCCCCTTATTGTTGCCATCCTGGCCCTCAGATCAGCAAGAAATTCATCTTTTGAACGGTCAGTAAGAGTAAACGGGACATCTACTTCAGATGAAAAGACCCCCTGTGCATGCTCATCAAGCTCAGCCCTACCCGTCCGTCTTGTTATAGTCTCAATTTCAGGCATCGCCATCATCTCCTTTTCAATCATCAGGTTCATCTTATTGCTCTCTTCAAGAGAAATCCCGGGAAGGCTCACTGTACTCAGAGTAAGCATACCCTCGTTGAATTCCGGTAAAAATGTTCTTCCCAGGTTAGACATAACCGCAAGGGCAAAAACCAGAAGTGCCACCGACCCTCCAATGATTATTATTTTGTAGTTCAGGATACCTGTAAGAGCTCTTCCGTATTGATGATTCAGCCAGCGAACCCACCTGCTTCCTGTTTCATGATGTACAAGTTGTTTCTCGCTTGTCAGCAGATAACTGCACATCACAGGAGTTAATGTAAGTGCCACAATCAGTGAAGCAAAAAGCGATACTATAAATGAAATACCAAGAGGCTTGAGAAGACGGCCTTCCATTCCCGAAAGGAAAAAGAGCGGAAGGAATGCCACTATAATAATAAGGGTGGCATTAAAGATTGAGGCCATTATCTCCTTTGAGGCATTAAAGATCACAGTGATGGAAGCCAACCGTTCTTCAACAGGCTTGCGGGCATTCAGCTTTAATCTCTTCAGTGCGTTATCAACAACTATGATTGCATCATCGACCAGAACACCAATGGCTATGGCCATTCCTCCAAGTGACATCGTGTTCAGTGTCAATCCCAGGAAATTAAGCGTTATGACTGATACCAGGAGTGATAATGGTATGGCCATTAATGAGATTATTGTAGTCCGGATGTTCAGCAGGAATATAAACAGGATTATCACAACAAATATTCCTCCCTCGATCAGCGCTCTTGATACGTTATTTACTGATCGCAGAATGAAATCAGACTGACGGAAAACATCTGTTCTTATTTCTATTCCCGCAGGAAGTGATTTCTTCAGATCTTCTATTGCTACATCAATTTTTTCAGTGAGTAAAACCGTATTTGTATTTGGCTGCTTTAATACAGTCATCATAACGGCAGGCTTACTGTTAAGATAACCCGCCCCTATCCTGGGGGCACTTCCGATCTTTACTTCGGCTACATCATTTATCGAGACAGGCTGGCCGTTATGGATTTTAACAACACTGTTGCCAATTTCATCAAGGTTGTTTGTACGTATAGCCCCTGTAATGACATATTCACTGCCGAAATCATTTATAAAATTTCCGGTGGCATTACTGTTAAGATTTTCGCACACTTTGAAGAGCTCACTTAATGAAACCCTGTAGTATTCCATCTTTTCAGGGTCAGCAACTATCTGGTATTGTTTATAATCACCACCCATTACAATCACCTGCGACACGCCTCCGATTGAAAGAAGACGGTTTCGGATCTGCCAGTCAGAGACAGTCCGGAGATCCATTGGTGATAATGAATCAGAAGATACTGTAATGAGCATTATTTCCCCGATTATGGATGACTGGGGAGCCAGGGTAGGAGTGCCTGCATTTAAGGGTAATTTCTCCGCAACTACAGCCAGTTTTTCATTAACAATCTGCCGAGCCTTAAAGACATCCGTGTTCCATTCAAAATCAACCCATACTATTGATATCCCGGTGGCCGAGGAGGACCGGACCCTTCTGACATCGGTGGCACCATTGAGAGAGATCTCAATAGGGAACGACACAAGCCGCTCAACTTCCTCGGTTGCCATACCGTGTGCTTCGGTCAGAATGACAACGGAAGGCGCTGTAAGGTCAGGAAACACATCAATCTCCATTTGGGTGGCAACATAACTTCCGCCAACAAGGAGAATAACTGCCGCAAACAGGATCAGAAGCCTGTTTTTCAGCGAAAAGTTTAATATTCTGTCCAGCATAACCAATAATCTTAATGAGTGTGACCATGAAGCGGTAATCCTCCTGCCATTGATGACAGCTTTATAGCCTGTACACCTTTGGTGACAACTCTTTCCCCTGGTTCCAGTCCGGAGGAAATCTCTGCATTATTACCATCATTACCGGCTATGGTAACCTGTCGCTTCACAAAGGATTCTCCTGCAATTTCAACATATACGAAATATTTCCCCTGCTCCTCAAGCAGTGCAGAGTAAGGGACTACAATTGCTTTTTCCTTCGGATTTGTCATCAGGTAAGCCTCAAGGAACATCCCCGGCATCAGATCTCCATTGTTACTGACCGTAAAACTGACAGGTATCCTGAGAGAATTATCACTGACAAAAGCACTTTTTGATTTGACCTTTCCATTAAGTGATGATAATGCAAATGTCTTTTCACCCGAAGGATCCCTGAAATTTGCATCGAAGATCCCTGACACAAAAGTGTGATCTGACTGATTAACGTAAGCCTCTATCAAGAGGTCATTTCTGTTCGTAATCCTGACAACGGGTAATCCTGTTTCAACATACCCTCCGTTACTAACCATAATACTGGAAACAATCCCATCAACCGGAGCTGTGATTTTCATAGTGTTGTCTGTGATCTTTCCTGTCATCTGGAAGTACCTGACTGAATCCTGCCTGTATTTTGTCAATATTTCAAGAAAGTCCTTTTGGGAGATAGTCTGACTTGTTGCCAGGGGCATCGTGCGTTCATAATCAGCTTTACTTTTTTCATACGCAATACTGATCTCATTCAATCTCACATTAAGATTGTTTTCAAGACTTCCACCTGACACTGTGCCAACAACATCACCCCTTCGAACAGTTTCGCCCAGAACTTTAAAGAGATTGATCTGGCCTGAAGCCTGGGAACTTATAACCATTTCTGCTGCCGGCTGCGATTTTACCCTTGCAGAGGTAAGTATCACTGAATGAAAAGCTTTTTCTGTAACCTCCTCAGTTGCAAAAATCGTCTTCCAGGCCTGCTCTTTCAGATAGACTATTATGTCTCCATTATTATCTGTTCCGGCCGGGGGTATTTCTGAGATGTTCCCATACACCATGATTGAATCAACCGTAATGGTCTCGCTCAGGCTATCATTCGTGTATATAAATGTCAGAGTATAAATTCCGGGTACTGTCGGAGTAATAACAGGCCGGTATATTCCCGGGACCGATGGACCATCGACCTTATTCTCGTACTGGTTTCCGGCATTTTGCAGTCTTACCTGTAGGGATCCTGCAGAAAATGGTTTAAATTCTGCAAGGTCATTCAGGTGTGCGGCAAATGCTGTTTCCTGACCAGTGATGAAAGGTCTGAACTCAGCAAATAATTCAACCTTCTCTGTAAAGACAGTGATTGAAAGTGGCTCAAGGGCGGAATAATCAGATCCAGCAGGATTAAATTCCTTCTGTTTCTGCTGGCAGGACATAAGGCATGCCATCATAAAAAGTAATAACAAATTCTTCTTCATATGTTTAAATAAATAAATTAATCCTTAAGAGCTTAAGGAAATGAAATCAACCAATGGTTCAAACGGAATGTATTCCGGATTTCAGGAAATAGTCGGTGATCCCCTTGTCGAATTGATGGGGATAATAAAAGGGAAGGAACCCAGAGGTTTCCTTGTTACACGGACAAAACCTGTAAAATATGTAAAGGAGTCATTATAAGAATATGGAGGTGGCAATGAAGCCAGATCCAGACCATAAACGTTAATAACTTTGCCGTATGAGATAGTATTTCGCCCGGCTAACAGATCACTTTCAGATATTAAATGCTGATGGGGTGGGAAATGATTATGATTATCATCATTATCGTTATGTCTCTGATCATCGGGATGTGACCCGGAAATAAATTCTATATTTTCAGGTGTATCGTGATGGTGGTGAATAGCATCATGAGCAATGGTGATTACCATTGAAAATAAGAATGTTATGACAACTAATACCTTTTTCACAGGGACAAAGATATTGTTTAAGGAGAGAAATATTTCATTATAACAATAAAAAACAGGTTAAGTTTTTCTAATTTCAAGATTTATTTTAAAAGAACTGAATATGAATTTAGTGCAGATATCCATACTATGGTTAATTGGAGCCAGTGTGATTGGTTTTGGCATGAGTGCAATATTTTCAGGCTGGTTGAAGCTATCACGCCGGATATTTTTAATACCTTATATTGCTGCATCAGGACTGGTTCTTTTCCTGTTCCTTAATAACAATCCGATAGTAAGTAATGAATTCTGGTTCCATAATTGGGATTGGGGTCTAGCTGCCAGCATTATAGCAGGAGCATTTCTTATTAAAAATGTTCTATCGCAGCCATATTCCCGGACTGAGAAAGGTATGTCGTTATATCTCGATCTGGTTTGGTTCGGACTTGCCTATGGAATTATTGACGGATTGTTTTTAAATGTGTTGCCTGTGGTTGCAGTCTTAAACATCTTCTCCGATAGTAACCTTTCAGGAAATATTCCAGGTCAGATTTTGATTGGATTTTTGGCTCTTATGGCAAGTCTGATTGTCACTCTCTTCTATCATCTCGGGTATCCTGAGTTCAGGAACAAGAGTGTTATTTTGGTTCTGCTGGGTAATACAATAATTACATTGACATTCATTATAAGCGGGAATCCACTGTCAGCAGTCCTTACTCATACAGTTATGCATATGGCAGCCGTATTTCGTGGACCTGAAACAACAATTCAACTTCCGCCTCACTATCAATAAATGAGTATCTCACCGAAAACTCCGATAACATGGGTGGATAACTTATTATATTATTCAAAAATAAATGCAGGTGATCATTTCTGAATAATAGTTTCTTTTTTGTTCTGCTTAAGATGTTAGTGAACCAGAATTCCTTAAGACCTGAGTCATGGTTGACATAAAATAATGATATTCAACATTATATAATTCAATCATTAGTTTCACTATTTGCATAAGTGAAACTAAAACCTTGTTCAAATAAGTTTTCTATGTCTTTTGAGGTGACAAAATCAAAGTAACACTTAAGATGCTATAATTAATTGTTTTGACACATAATCTTTACCTTTATAACTCATAAAGACAAATTGTGAGCAATTCTTAACATCAAAAAGATACAAAATGCTTGAATCAATAACCATTAAGAAAATTGCAACCTTTGATGAGAACGGAATTCAAATCACAGATTTAAAGAAGGTAAACTTTATTTATGGGGCAAACGGAAGTGGGAAAACCACCATAACAAAATTAATTGACAAACCAACCGATCCAAGATTTGACAATTGCTCCCTTATATGGAGAGGAGGGATACCTATAAAAGCATTGGTTTATAATAAAGATTTTAGAGTATCAAATTTCGGTAAGGGAAATATTGAAGGAGTTTTCACGCTAGGGCAGGCTACAAAAGAAGAAATTGAAGCCATCGAGAAAATGCAATATGAGTTAGCCGAAATAAAAGCGAAGGGTGTTAAAAAGAAAGAAAGTTTAGAAAAAGTTACCAAGTTGAAAGAACAATTTGAAAACGATTATAGGGATAATACCTGGATTGAAATTTATAAAAAGTATGAATCCGATTTCAAAGAAGCTTTCAGAGGAGTAATGCAAAAAGAGATATTTAAGGATCGAATTCTTGAAGAGTCTCAAAACAATAATGCTGACTCAAAAACTTATATCGAATTAAAGAAAAAAGCGGAAACGATTTTTGGAAAATCACCACAGACAATTTTATCAATTCCAGTAATTGACTTCACACGAATACTCGAAATTGAAACCAACAATATCTGGCAGAAGAAGATTTTAGGAAAGGCAGATGTTGATATTGCAAAATTGATACATAAACTAAATTTAAACGATTGGGTAAATGAAGGGAGAAATTATCTGCAAGAAGATGAGACTTGTCCGTTCTGCCAAAAGCCTACAATTACAAAAGATTTCAGGAAGCAATTGGAAGATTATTTTGATGAAACATTTACCGCGGATACCACACTAGTTAAGAATAACAGTGAAGAATATAATCGACTTGCCCAAAATCTTACAAACATTTTACAAGGAATTGAGAATTCAGAAAAAGCAAACAAAGACACGAAAATAAATATTGAATCCTTTTCAGCTCATCTAAAAACATTGTCAAGTCAATTCATTTCCAATAGAGAAATACTTAACAATAAAATCAAAGAACCAAGCAGAAGCTTTGATTTAATTTCAGTTAAAGAACAGTTGGGAAATATAAATAAGTTAATTGCAGAAGCAAATGTAGCCATTGTTGCCCACAATTTAATGGTCACTAATTATACTTCTGAGAGAACAGATTTAATTAAAGCTATTTGGAAATTTCTAGCAGAGGAAAACAAAACCAAAATTCAAAAATTCATAAAAAAGAGAAATGGCCTTCAACGGGGAATTGATGCATTGATAATTCAACACAAAGATTTACAAAATATTTGGACTGCTCTTAACAAAAAAATTCAGGAAGCAAACAAGAATGTGACTAGTGTGCAACCCTCAGTAGATGAAATAAATAAGATACTCAAATCATATGGGTTTTTGAATTTTGAAATTGTTCCTTCAAAAATAGAAAGGAACCAATACCAAATTCAACGAGAAGATGGTACCATAGCAGAAGCAACTTTGAGTGAAGGCGAAATTACTTTTATAACTTTTCTTTATTTTATGCAATTAGCCAAAGGTAGCACGAAACAGGAAACCATTTCAGAGGAAAGAATTTTAATTGTTGATGATCCAATTTCAAGTTTAGATAGTAATGTTCTTTTCGTGGTGAGTACTTTACTAAAAGAAATTATTAAAGGCATCAAAAAAGATGAAGGCAACATAAAGCAACTTATTCTTTTGACTCACAATGTATATTTCCATAAAGAAGTTTCTTTCATCGACGGGAGAACATCAGAAAACGGTGATACATTTTTCTGGATTCTGAGTAGGAAGAATAAAATTTCTGTGATTCAGCCGTTCGGGGTAAAGAATCCAATTCACACATCATATGAATTACTTTGGCAAGAGTTAAAAAATAAAGAAAACTCCGGTATCACCATTCAAAACATAATGAGAAGGATTATTGAAAATTATTTTAAAATTTTGGGTAAATATGTTGATGATGATTTGATCAAAAAATTTCCCACCTTTCCTGACCAAGAAATTTGTCGTTCATTGATATGTTGGATAAATGATGGTTCGCATGGAATTCCAGATGATTTGTATGTGGAACATCAGGAGACCACAATTGAAAAATATCACCAAGTATTTAAAAATATCTTCGTTTACTGTGGACATCAAGAGCATTACACAATGATGATGAAAAACCATCAAGCCTGAAAACATTATTATATCTTCCTCAATTCTTCCAATCTCATTTTGGCCCGGGTTACAACTTCATGATTAAATGCCTCAGGAAAATGAACAATGACAGATTCAAAGGTCAAATCTTGCATTCCAATTTCTACTAAAACTTTATAGCCTGTTGCCTCAATTTTCCTATTCACTGCTCTCTCTGCTGCTCCGATTATACCATGGCGGTTAATCATTTGCCATGTTCTTGAAGCACGAGTTCTGCGCTGGTTCTTTTTTGTTAAAACTTCCTCATATGCATAAAGAGCTTTTAGCAACTCAGTTTCTACTTCACTCTCATTATTATGAGAAAGAGCCCGGAGTTCAATTGCTCTGCGACGAGCCTGCTGCACAAGTTCAGTATACTTATCTGCAAATCGTATACATTCCTCGGGAGTCTTTAATTTTAGAATAATCTCATCCATTGGTTTTTATATTGATCTTGTTAGTTCGATTTGCTTTTTCTGGTTTGTATTATTCTTACAACTTTAAATTTATAAAAAACATTCACATATGTCTCAATTTTGTTGACAAGCCACGAATTCACTATCTTAGAGATTTTAAATGAATTACAGGAGGCAATGGACCCAATTAATGAAAGACGAATCAAGTTTATTAATAAAATCCGGCATGATGTTTCTACAAAACCGGAGTTCCTGTTTGCCAGAGTATCTGCCGAAAACAAAGCCAGAATACTTCTTAATAACAAAGCTGGATATTTAAGTGAATCTGATCTGGATCATTTTCTTAATCTCTGTAATACTGAACTTGTGCCACCAAATCAATATTCGATTAAACTCAGGGATATAGAAACTATCACCCGATTCCAGCTATCTTTTATAGGTCAGAATAGAAAGTTAATGGCAGATTCTTTGGAATCAACCAATGAGTGGATTAAAAGACTTTGGGAACAAACAGACGATTATTCTAGTTTAACAAGATTCTGGAATGAAAATCAGGTCCCAGGTGCCGGAATGGGATTACCGACAATGATCCTGTATCTTAAGGATTCATCAAGATTTAATGTTTGGCTTCCCTTTTTAAATAAGGGGATTTCGATTTTTACTGGTGAAAAAATATCCTCAAAACGGAATGCTGACAATTATATTAAGTTCAATGAAACCGTAAACAGAGGACTCCGGGAACCATTTAATCTTAAACCACAGGAAATAGACTACATATTATTTCGTATTAATGCAGAAGCCTCATTCAGATCATGAATAAACCCTTTAATGCCAGTGGAATAATTGATAAGATAAATAATCCTATTACCCGAGTTGAGTGGATAAAACAGGAATTCCCCCTTACCTCCAAAAGACGGGAACAGTTTTCCCTTTTGATAGGTAAGGATATTAAGGCTATCTCAAGCATTAAGCCAGAAAACTATGGGAAATATGTCCCTTTTGTTGCAATTAGATGGGGATTTGCTACTATAAAAGACAATAAGTTAAACCCATCAGACAAATGGTTAAATCGCTATAATTATGATAAACATGGAGATTTGATTATGAATACTATTTAAAACTAATCATCCTTTTTTAATTCTGTACATTTGTATCTCACTCAAATATTTTCCGCATGCAAAATCATAATCCGAACCTTGACGACTTTCTTAAGATTTATTCCCAAAGTTTATTAAGCACCGGCTTAACGAGAGGATTAGATGAAAAGACTTATATTCCCACAAGACTTGATACTGCTTTAAAGCAAGATGTTTTACAAGGTAAAAAGAAACTTGTCGTTTTGACAGGTAATGCCGGAGATGGTAAAACAGCTTTTATCCAGTTAATTGAAGGAGAAGCAAAACTAGATGGTGCAAAATTCAGCTTGGAAACAGATAATGGAAGCAAATTTGAATACTCCGGATTTGATTTTGAAACACTTTATGATGGAAGTCAGGATTACGACGGGAAGAAGAATGATGAACTTTTAAAAACATTTTTCAGACCTTTCGAAGGCACCAAAGAGCCCAACGGAAATTTTGTTAAAATAATTGCTATTAATGAAGGGAAACTCCGGGACTTTATTTTGAAAAAAAGAGAATATGTCTGGTTGGGGAAAATGGTACATCATTACTTGGAATTTAATAATTATAAACTACCTGAAATTCTTGCCTTTATTAATCTCAACAATCGGTCCATTGTTGAAATTGATGATGAAGGATCTATTCTTGACAAACTTCTTGATATAATATTAGATAAAAACAATTTAAAAGGATTTTGGCACCCATGTGAGCCAGGGAACTGTGAATATGCAGAAAAGTGTTATGTAAAAAGGAATATTGATACATTTAATGATAATGACTTAGGGCCAGTTGTCAGAAAAAGGTTTAAGGAAATTATTCTTGCCCTTTATCTCAAAAAAGAAAAACATATTACAATGCGAGATATCAGATCACTGATATCATTCGTCTTGTTCAATAAATACACTTGTAAACAGTTACAAAAGGATATAGATAACGGAAAGAATCTTCTAGAAAGGCTCTATTATAATAACATTTTTAATGCGGTAGAAGAAGACAGGATAGTCAGAATTGCTGCAAAGATTGATGTGGCTGATATGCCCTTGCCAAAGACAGAAAACCATTTATATTTCCTTAATCCTAAATCAGAATCTGTAAATCAGATATTTCATAAAAACAATTTTACATCGAAACTTGACTTGGATTATCTTGAGGAGTATTTCAATGGGAAACCCCAAGGAACCAGCGATGAAGATCTGGTTAGAAGGGACAATGCTGAGATGTACCTCAATTCAATCAAACGTAAAGTCTTTTTTGAAGGCAACGACTCTTTTTTACAAGAACAATATGATGTCAATCATTACTCCTTTTTACCCTATAAATACTTTAAAAGATTTGTTGAATTTCTTAAAACCGGTCAGGATGACTCGTACGAACTAAGAAATGACATAGTTCTTGCAATAAGTAAGTCCGAAAAGATTTATAATGAAATTATTGGCAGAGAGAATGTATGTATAAGTAGTAACAGTTCAAAGAAGATACAAACAAAAGCATTTTACGGTTTTAAGGCTGCCGACTTTGAAGTAGTTCAACCTGAAGTAGGTAACCAGACTCGACACATAGAGTTTTTCCCGGATCATATTGTCTTCAGGCATGTGGATAAATCCGCCTCTCTTGAGATAAACATTGATTTGTTTGAGATTTTGATGCGCATTAAAGAAGGTTATGTGCCAACATCTATAGAAATTCAGACATTCTTTTTAAATCTAGAAATGTTTAAACGAAGAATATTGGCAAAACGATCTATGAAGGTATTTCTTACTGAAGATGATACTAACCTATTTTCTTTTGAAAAATCAGTTGTAGGCAAGCTTGTATTAACCAAAATTTAAATCAAACCATGGCCCTTGATAGAAAACAAAAATCATTCAGGTTTTTCCCTGCGATGCCTTTCGATGCAAATAATATAAACTTTGAACAAGCTGTTGTAAGGCTTTTGGTGCTGCTTCATACTAAGGGCAAAGTCATTACCTCTACCAATAAAGATACACTTTACCCATCCAGCCTTGTTGAAATTATTAAGGAAGATAAGGCAAATTTTGAAGGAGTTGATGATTCAATACGAGAAAGGTTGATGCAAAACTGGATCATTTCTGATTTTGCAACAACCGTTATTGAGGGTCGGGGAAGAGTGGGTCAGGCTAGAATTTCAAATTTAAAACCTCTACACTTAAGCACGATAAAACTCTTGGATCCAAGGATAAGAAGCCAGGACAGAGATGTAAGTATTTTCCTATATAATGTGTTTAAAGGAACTGCTATTGCCAGCGACAGTGACTTTTTAATGGCATATCTGCTGGAGGGAACAAAAAGGCATGGTGAATACAATCTATTAGTGGATGAAGAAAAGTTCAATGACCTGGATATTGAAACCCAGTTTTTGCTAAGACTGCTAGACAATTTTAGTGTTGATAGACCTGCAGTAAATGTAAGACTGGTACCTGAGTATAAATTCATATGTGAAGCACATCAGAAGCAATTTCTGTTTGATACCTTGAAAATTTTGGTTTACAAAGAATCAGTTCCCAGAAGAGAACTGTTTAGTTATCTGACGATATTATTCAATTTTCATACTGCCCTTTTTGCATTAAAGACTTTTAGCCAGATCAATTCACTTGTAGAAAAGCAAAAATTGAGATGCACTAATTGCAAAACCATTCAAAGTGAGTCTGATTTTTCAAAATTATGCAAATGTGATTTTCAGCCTCGGATTTTTGTTGATTTAACTCTTGGGCAAGATAAGTTATGTGATATTCTCTCAAAGAAATCCTTGGATGCTCATTATAATGAAATGTATAGCTATTTCAGGTCACATTATAAACTGGCAAAATTAAGTGAATTTGCAAAAATACAAGGTAACAATAATCCTACCTTAGAACAGCTTGGAGGATACTTGTCAAGCCCACATCTTGAAGGTTTTTTCGGATATAAATTAGCTGACATTATTAATGATGAAGATTTAAAAGAAAACCCTGACGTTCAGGAAATCATGAAGATGGATATTCCTGCAATAGATAAATATGTTGAAATCCTTTGCAACGACAAATCAAATTGGAAGAATCTTGTTGCCAGACATAAAAAATTAATGGCAGGGTTGACAAATATGAACCGTGAAGATGGGTTTATGCAGGGAGGCAGAGGCAAACAAAGAAAATATGTAGTGGGGAATCTTCTTTTAGAAGTCCTAGTTCAATTAGCAGTTGTTAGTGCTGACCCCAGGGGTTTTAAAACACAACCTATCACAATAGTTGATTTTGTCGAGTGGTTAAAGAACAGGTACGGTATTTACATTAATGAATTACCTGAAGGATCTGACAGTCATGAGACCGCAAAATCATTGAACAACAACTTCGTGGCATTGAAAGACAGGCTTAGACAATTAGGATTCTATACGGACCTTTCTGATGCTTCAAATTCACAAGTTATTAAACCTCGTTTTAAAGTTGAACCGGAAATAGCAAGATAATTTGAAAATCCTATGAGTAATAATAAACCTAATACTGAAGATCCTGGCTATGACTATTCGACTCAGCAGGAAATTCCTGATGGGAAAATTGTTGATTACATAACCGGGAACTGGGTAAAGGAATCTGAAGTAGAACAGGTACGTCAGAATTTCGAACGCACATTAGTTGAAGAATATAATTACACTGTTTCTGAAATAAGAGTTGATTTTAAAATAAAAGTTTGGGAAGGTGACAAACAAAAAGTTAAGAAAGCGCCCTTAGTAGTTGTCAAAGAAAGTACGGAAGATCCTTATGTCTTAATATTAATTGCGAATCCGAAATCAAATCCAACAGATAAATCTGGTGGGACAACAGAATTAGAACAATGGATGGTGGATATTTCTTCTGCTGAATTTGGTTGTTGGACAAATGGCATTGAAACTCTATTTTTCCAAAAGAAGAAATCAAAATTTGAAACGGATGTTTTTCCTTCTAATGATTTTCCCCGCAAAGGGGAGGATGCATCATCAGTTTATACAACTGACAGGCGTAGGCTTCGTGTAGCCACTGGCAATAACCTCTTATATGCCTTTAAGCGTTGTCACGACTATATTCATGCTAATCAAGGAGGAAGTAAAGAACAAATCTTTTGGGAGTTTTTGAAATTGTTGTTTGCAAAAATTGAAGATGAAACTTATGGTGGCAGACCAAGATTTGCAATAAGAAGTCCTGAAGAGAGAAATGATCCTGATGGCAGAAAAGAAGTTAAAGACCGGGTTGAAACATTGTTTAAAGAAGTTAAAAATCGTCCTGAATTTAAGGGTCTATTTGATTCACAGGCAGAAGGGATTCTATTTAATGATGAAACTGTTTCTTATATAGTCGCACAACTTGAAAAATATGATTTCATTCACTCTTCTGTTGATGTCAAAGGTGTAGCGTATGAGACAATTGTTGGTCCTACTTTAGAAGGAACCAAAGGAGAATTTTTTACCCCTCGTAACGTGGTTAAAATGACGGTCAAGATGCTTAACCCCAATCCTGGCGATCGAATTTGCGACCCTGCTTGCGGTACAGGTGGATTTTTAGTAATTGCCTTTAATTATATCAGTGAAAAATTAAGACAAAAACATAAAAAGAATTGGAAAGACTCCAATAAACCAACCGAAACTGAAGAAAAAAAACTGTTCGATGATATTCATGATGCTGGAACAAACATTTTCGGTATCGATTTTAACAGCAATCTGGTGAAAGCTGCCCAAATGAATATGATTATGAATAATGATGGACGAGGAGGTATATTCTCTGTTAATTCCCTTAAGGAACCCACACAATGGCCCAAAGAAGTGCAGGAAAAAATTCAACTTGGTTCAATGGATTTCGTGATGGCCAATCCTCCATTTGGGGCAAAGATTAAAATTGACAGCAGCGAGGTTCTTGAACAATACGATTTGGCACATGGTTGGAGTAAAACTGAAGATGGCCGTTGGCAAATGGAAGCTAACCTCCGCAATGCAATGGAGCCGGAAGTGTTATTTGTTGAGCGTTGTATTAGACTTTTAAAACCCGGAACTGGTAAATGCGGAATTGTACTTCCGGACAGTATTCTTAGTAATCCGGGATATGCTTCTATACGATACTGGATCATGCAAAACTGCCAAATACTTGCCAGTGTTGACTTACCTGTTGAAACATTCCTCCCACGCACTGGGACCCAGACAAGCGTATTGATTCTACGAAGAAAGAATGATCAGGAAAAATTGATGGAAAGTATGAGCGGACAGATGGCTCCTTATGAAATTTTCATGGCAAATGTTAAAAAGGTTGGGAAGGATCGTAGAGGAAACATTGTCTACAAAAAAGATGAAAAAGGCAGAGAAATTGTGGACAGATCTCTATATAAGCCATTTGCTGATTCAACCGTCTTAGACTTTTTGCCTGTTGTAGAAACTACTGGGAGAATTGTGGATGATGAGTTACCAATTGTTGCTGAAAGCTTTTTAAAAACCAAGAAATAATATGGCTAAATCAGTCTCCGAATATTTCTCCTTGGTTTCTTTTCAGGTAAATTCAACCAATTTACTGAATGATGAATACAGACTAAATGCTGAATATTATCAAGAAAATCTTGAGATTACTATTTCCGAAGATATAAAGTTTAAGCCACTATCAGATTTTGCATCAGTAATATTTCCAGGAATTTTCAAACGTATTTTAGTTGATAATACCAAATACGGTATGGGTTTCTTAACTACATCTGACATGATGATTATTGAACCTATACCAGAGAAATATTTGTCAACTGAACTTACGCAAAATCTCGATATTTACAGGGTAACTGATAATACTTTGTTGGTTAGTCGTTCAGGTACTATCGGAAATACGATTTATGTTAATGATGATTTAGTAAACCTTGCAATAACTGAAGATGCCTTAAGAGTCTCCCCTTATGATTCAAACCTAATTGGGTTGTTGTATTTTTATTTTATAAGTGATTATGGAAATGGACTAATTACAGGAAAAAAATCTGGAGCAGTAATAGATCATATTTATGAAGACGATCTGCTTAGAATACCAATACCAGTTTTTGACAATATAAAAATTGACCTTTTCCTAAAACATTTTCAATTAATTAAAAGAAAAAGAGAATTGGCTAATGACTTAATTAGAAAAGCTCGTTCCCTTGCTCTCCAATACAATAACCTACCTCCTCTTGATGAAACTGAGATAGAGACTCTAGATCCCAATATGAATGTTGAGATAAGGTTTGTAAGCTCTAATGAGTTTACAACTGATTATAGGCTAGATGCACATTTTTACAATCCAACTGCGAAAAGGGCAGTGGATAATATTGTGAAGTTTGCAAAACAAAACCAGCCAATGCATAGTATTGCTGATTGTTCTTTCAGGGGAGGTCGTTCAATAAGAAATTATGTAGATAAGGAAAATGGAACTCCATTTTTATCAGGAAAGAACATAATCCAAATTCGTCCTGATTTTAAATATATTTCAAATACCGAAACAAGTAATCTAAACGATATGCTTGTAAAAAGAAACTGGATATTAATATCACGATCAGGAACATTAGGGAGGACTGTTTTTGTTTATAATAATTATGAAGATTTTGCTGCATCTGAACATTTAATAAGAGTCTTGCCAAATGAAAATATAATTGATGGAGGTTATTTGTATGCATTTCTATCTTCCGATTATGGATACCATCAGCTCCTACGTTATAAACATGGAGCTGTGATAGATGAAATTACTGAAGATCAAATAAGCCAAACAATAATACCTCTATCTGATTTAATTCTGCAAAGGGAAATTGGAGATCTTGTTCGAATGGCTAATGATTATAGGGCAGAAGCCATTCAACTCGAGGATGAAGCCCAGAAAATATTAAATGAAGCTTTAACCGGAAAATAGAAACAGAATCATGATAACTATTACCCAGGAAATATTTTTTGAAGAAATTGCACAGGCAGTTTTTAATGATTTAAAAGTAAAGTTATTGGAGAAGCAGCGGAATCATTGTATGCGGGTTGATTACCTCCCGGCTTCGGTGATGAGATTTGCATGTGAAAAGATAAATTCAGATACTGAACTAAAATCCAAAGAAATTGAAGCTTATGTACTATCATCGGTTGCATCAAACAAATATGAAATAGAAAGCGGAAGACTGATTGAGTTGCGCAACAGATTTAACTTCGGAGTGTTAGTAATTTTTATTCCTCAGGGATTCAGGGGGGCAGCAGAAGACAGTTATGATATCCATACTTTTGAAGCTTATGATCTTGCGGGAGTATTAAATGAGCATAAAAAATCAATTATACTTTCATTCACAGTGGATGAACAGAATATTATAGAATCTGTTTTTAATACAAATCCTATAAAGAAACAACGCATTGAAAATCAGTTAAAATATCTTCTCGCTTTAAAAAAAGATGGATGTACATGGGAAACTGCTGGCGCTTACTTATATTATCTCAATCTTATTCCTGATCTCAAACTAAAAGAGGATGATGTTCACCAAAGAATTCAAAGAAACAGTGATTGCGTTGATAATCTGGTTGACTCTGATAAAACCCTCTTTATAGCGATCGATTCAATGGTAAATAAGGGTCTTGATCCCAACTTCAATAACATTAAGACACATCTCCTTGAATTTTTCAGAAATAGGAATCAGGTAAAAGTCACTGAATGGACAGAGACCATTTTAATTGATGAAGACTGGCGTAGCAAGATAAGTTTTGATAAGTGGAAGTTCAAAGATCTGGCTGGTGAAGATATTGAACTCTATTTAGAGTCATACCGGGATAAGGATGGCAAGCCACTTCTGCATACAGGCTTGTTCTTGGATGGTGATAATCTGGTGACGACTAATAACTCGAAAATGAGAGTTAAATGGAAGACTAATCCACGTAAGACACCCAAGGTTTCACAATTTATCGTAATTCTGGAGAGAGACGAAGAAACAGACAGCAGTAGCGAACTCCATAGGAAAACTGCCAAGGGATCCAGTGAACAGGCTAATTTCCCATTTAAAGATGTTGATCTGGAACCGGGAGAAGAATGGCTGGTGCATATTCGTATTGTGGCATTGGATGAAAATAAATCCATCATGTTTCGAACTATGGCAGATGGAAAAACTGAGCCAATACATGATATCAGTGAACCATTCTATCTAAGAGGCGAGGAAAGTGATACCATTGGTGGAGAGACAAAACGATATAATAAAATTAGAAATACCGCAGAAGCCTCATTTAAAGCATCATATAGATTCCGCACGGAAGTTGAAATTGATAGTCAAGGCTGGGAATCAGGCAGAAAACTTCTTTATCGTATTAAGACCAGACCGCGTGAAACATATCAGATTGCATTAAACAATCTTCTCTATGATTTAGAATTAAAGACTTTACAGGATCCATTTAGTTGCGGTGTTTGGGATGTGAATATCTTAAACCGGGGATTTTTAGAAACTGATGATTTCAAACCTGGGAAAATTCAGTTAACAGTATTTAAAAGTGAATTCAATGCGTTTCTTGAAACTAGAAGAGAACTTTTTCATGCCATAACTTCATATGATGCATCAGCTGTTATTGAAATTTTGGACCTGCGCCAGTTTAAGGAATTAATTATATCCTATGCATCAGCCTTTTCAACCTTATTATCAAAAATCACAGACGCTATTTCAAAAGCCCATGACGCAGAAGTAAATAATCTTCTTTCTAACACACGCTTAATCAATCGTCTGGACACTATCTACATAAAACTGGGTTCAAGTGAAGACCCTGAAGAACTACTGCTCCTGGCACCCACACATCCCATGAAACTTCTATGGTTACTGCAGTATCAATTACTTCTGTTTAATTGGAGCGATCAGATGGTAGGCATGTCCGATGATGAAGTTCGACAAGCCATAGATATTGACGGAATTGAAAAGATATTGCCACTCAATTTACCAAACGCAATTTCCTTTGAGAAAGATAGCTTTTTTGTCAATACAGATGTTTTGGATCTGTATTGGAGCATCTTTCCGAGGAGTACCACTACTGATATCAGAAAAGTTATTGCCATCTTATCCAAAGCACTTGGCTATAAAGATGATTTAGGTAACATATCATCAGTAACCCCTTCACAGATCGCAGACAGATTGTGGCGATATTTAAAACATCATCCATACATTAAAACACTTAAACTTAATGTTATTAATCCGGGAGATGGATTACTTTTCTTAAACACAATTAGAGAGCTGCAAAAACTTCCTGATTTCAAAACCCTTAGATATGATATTGCTTTCTATGGCTCATTGGGTTATGAACTAATGGGTAATGCATTTGACAACTTGATGAATGATAGTAGTTCAACGGAAACCAGACCTGAAATTGATGAAGAATTGTTGGAGCCAAGCCACAATCCATTATTCCCCAAACTCTTCTTTTCAAAAGTTAAAGTAAAACCTGATAAATGGACTGAAGTAGATTTCCGTGAAGCTAATGTAACCGTAATCATTGATCAATTTGTAACCTCAACCATTTCCAGACCTGCTGGCAATGTCCCTGGCAGTTATTTTTTACATGGTTTATTATCTGAATACCGTTCAGAGTTTAATGTATTGGATCAGGCAGTTACATGGTCAAGGAAAGTTGTTCCGTGTGAAATTTCAGAGGTTACTGATGGCGAAGGAGTTTCAGTATTGATTTATCAGATTGGCAAAAACTTTCTTGGCTTATGCTGTTCCTTTAATACTTGGGGTAGATCGTCGGATCATGTTCCAACAATCCAGCTGGAGTTAAATCAGCAGGATCGTTACATTTTATCAAGAATACATGAACAGTCTGACTGGGTATTCACGATTGATCGAAATTTTGGTATTGAGTATTTTGATAATCCCGAAGATGCTAATCCCAACCTGAAAAGTTATCTGATAGACTATACTCCGGAATTTATGGATGGTATAGGTCACAGACTAATTGTATCTACAGGATGGCTAAATGAAATTGAAAAACTCATTCAGGATGGGCTTCAAAAAATCAATATTCCTACATCTTCTTTTAGAGCAGTAAAAATATTAGATATTATACGTTCTATATCAGGGAAATTAGCTCTAAAATTGATTAATAATCCTAATAATGCAAGGGAGATAATTGGTCTTGCCATTACTCGTTTGGCCCTTGAAAAAGAAGGGCTACTTCAAAATGCAGTACTTATTCCTGTTGACACTCATATAGATATCTTCTCACAGAACAAGAAAAGAAATCTTGAAGAAGAAGTCACCGTCAAAAGGAGTGATTTGATATTGGTTTATACTAAAAATGGGAAACTAATACTTAATTTGATAGAGGTAAAGTTCCGTTCTGGTGAGGGCAGTATTACTGAGAGCCTGACGCTGAAAGAAGAAATTTGTAAGAAAAACGAAAACTCTGAAAGGGCTTTTAGAACTAAATTCATTTCGGATGATGAAAACATAAAAATTGACATTCAAATAGCGAATAAATCATTATCAACTTTAATTGGTTTTTATCTTGAAAGATCCATACGAAATGGTTTTTGTACCTGTAATTCAGATCTGTATAAGTTAGTTGAGAAAATTAACAGGGGAGATTTTGAAATTGAATTTGAGAAAACTGGTTATATTATTCATTGGGGTGGTATTACTAAACCAATAGACATTTACAATGGTAATAAGATTTATGAACTTGGGAAAGATTTAATTAAGGAACTATTGGAGATTCGAGAAACAGAAATTGAAGAGGAAATGGAGTCGAAAACCGATGACCTCTCACATAAAAAACCAACAATAAATGAACCAGACATAAAAGTTGACGAAACAAACGAACAGCCCACTCCTGAAATTGAAATCCCTGTAAAAGAAATGGCCGGTCCAGAAAAAAAGAATGAAATTCCTGTAATAACTTCAGAAGAAGTACCATCAATAATTCTTGGTAAAAATGTGGATAATTCACACGATGTTATTTTTAACCCCAAAACTCAGAAACCCAAGAAACTAGCAAATCAACATGTTTTAATTGTTGGCACAACCGGTGCAGGGAAATCTCAAACGACAAGTGGATTTTTATATGAGCTTAATTTGCAGAATATTCCATTTCTAATTTTAGATTTTCAAGGAGAATATACTTCAGAAACACTGACAAAAAATGATGGAACTACTTTCTATGAGGCAACTGGTTCAAACGAATTTGATCCATCATGTGGTATGAATATTAATCCTTTAGAGTTATCAACCAATAGCACCACTAGAGAAAAGGTTAGTTACATGAATAATGTATACCAAGTATCTGGGATCTTAAAACAGATATTTGGATTAGGTGATATTCAACATCCACTGCTCAAAGATGCAATCAAAAGAGCATACCAAGAAAAGGGATTTTCTGTTACCGATAAGAATACTTGGAATAATGATCCGCCTCTATTTCAAGATATTTGGACTATTCTTGAATTTATGGAACAGAATGAAGGAAGAAATGTCAAAAATCTTAAATATCGTATCGAACCTTTGTTCGAAAATAACATTTTCACATCAGAAGCGGCAGGCTTTTCCATATCTGAAATCTTAAATCAAAATTCAATCATAAACTTATCAAACCTTCCTACTCCAGAATTAATGAAATCTGTGGCACGGTTTGTCCTCCAATCCGTTTATAACAGAATGCTTTCAGAAGGGCCGAGTAGAGATATTAAACTATATGTTATTATTGATGAAGCCCACAAACTATCATATGACCAGACATTAACAGAATTAATACGAGAAGCAAGAAAATATGGGGTTGGTTTCATTTTAGCTTCTCAAAGTGTAAAAGATTTTGATACAGTCGTTTTCGAGAATATGGGGACAAAGATTGCTTTACAACTAGAAGGAGAAACGGCAAAATTTATGGCTGAGAATTTTGGTGTAACAGATAGATTGTTGAAAGAAAGTGTAATGAGAATGCTCCCAATTCAGAAAAATATGAGGGCTTTAATCAGGAATAATCATTATGAGCCATTTGCTCAAGTTGATATAATCCCTTTTTACAAAAAGTAAGTTAATTCAACTTAAGGTTAATCCATAAAGCAGTTAGGTATTTAATTATATTGCCAATCAAGGGCGAAAGTGTTAAAAATATATCAAGAAAAATATTATATTTGCCTGTAAATGAGGCATATATAATATAAATGAGTCTCGCAAAATCAAAAACAGTTTGTTCAGGTATAGAATGGAATTCTATGCTCGGATTGTTGGTCCGATTAAAAAAGGACAACAGAAACATACCGTATCTCCTTATTGGCACTGGGGCATATCTTGGCCTCAGGGCAAAAGACCTTTTAAATATCCGTTGGATTGATATTCTCGGTAAGGATGAAATTACCGTCACAGAAAGCAAGACCGGCAAAGTCAGAACCATTACGATCAATGAATCTCTGAAAGAAATTCTGAAGTATGCTTCAAACCAAATGGCATTGTCAGGCCGGTTTAAAATTGATAACTACCTTTTTGCAAACAGAAAGGGTCAGAAATTTACTATCCAGTATGCAAACAGGCTTTTAAAAAGCACCCTGAAAACATATGGGGTAAAAACTCAAAATGCCTCAACCCACACTTTACGTAAAACATTCGGCAAACGGGTGTGGGAAATGGATGGCCAGAGTGAACGAAGCCTGGTTTATCTGTCTCAGATCTTCAACCATTCAAATGTGGGCATTACAAGAAGATACATTGGCATTGTACAGGAGGACATAAGGAACATTTATTTGAACCTTTAAGCTATAAAATTCATAACCAATCACATTTCACAAGCCAAACACATTGAAAAACAGAGTCACAAAAGTTGCAGAAATAAGTCTTAAATATAAGACCAGAATCAAACCATCGGAGAGAGTAATAATCAAGTCCTCTGCTGATGCTTATAATATTTTCATTCAGGGGTGGAACCAGGACACCCTTGAACACGTTGAAGAGTTTAAAATATTACTTCTTAACCGGGCGAATAAGGCCCTTGGGACTGCCCAGATCTCCCTTGGAGGAACGGCCGGAACGGTTACTGATGTTAAGCTGATATTTCAGTATGCATTAAAAACTAATGCCCAGGGATTAATAATCTGCCATAATCACCCTTCAGGAAATAACCAGCCATCAGATTCCGATAAGAAGATCACACAAAAGATAAGGGAGGCTGCCGAAATGCTCGATATGCATCTCATGGACCATATCATAATAACACCGCATGACGGTTATTATTCATTTGCAGACGATGGATTATTGTGACTTTGCGAATTATAACAGAAACAGAATTGCTAACAAAAACAAACAAAATGATGATCTTATTTGACGGAAAGTTTATTCAATTGTTTCTCCCATTAAAACACAAACCAGTTGGTAAAATCTCCAACTGGTTGAGTGTCAATTGTGGGCCCAGCTGGGATCGAACCAGCGACCCCCTGATTATGAGTCAGGTGCTGCTAACCATCTGAGCTATGGGCCCGAAATAACAGGGTGCAAATATAATATCAAATTGAAATATCTGCAAACCTT
>Ga0208458_1000612_pt1 | contig 35773 bp, 32 predicted proteins | sample AD_UKC085_MetaG_FD_184432 | JGI IMG/M metagenome (GOLD analysis project Ga0208458, IMG submission 184432) | Active sludge microbial communities of municipal wastewater-treating anaerobic digesters from USA - AD_UKC085_MetaG (SPAdes) (version 2) | ecosystem: Engineered > Bioreactor > Anaerobic >... | reverse complement strand
CATTGACGAAAGCATGAAGGCAATCGAAGAGCTGAAAAATATTTTAAGACTGGATGGAGTTCCGGAAAGAATAGAAGCCTACGATATTTCAAATATACAAGGTGTTCAATCCGTTGGCTCAATGGTCGTTTTTGAAAAGGGAATGCCGAGCAAAAGCAATTACAGGCGTTTTAAAATAAAGACAGTAGACGGCCCGAATGATTATAAAAGCATGGAAGAGGTACTGGAAAGAAGAATAAACAGAGGACTTGGGGAAGACGGGCAGGGATTCGGCAAGATGCCTGATTTAATTTTGGTTGACGGGGGAAAGGGACAGACAAGTATTGCAGAGGAAGTTATAAGTAATTTTGGGTTAGATATACCTGTTTGCGGGATGATTAAGGATGACAGGCATACAACCAGAGGATTGATATATAAAAACAGTGAAATTGAGCTTAACAAAAGCCATATAGTCTATCAGCTGATTTACAGGATACAAGAGGAAGCACACAGATTTGCCCTTGACTATCACAGAAATTTAAGGGACAAGACACTTTTCAGCTCAGAACTTGACAATATAAAGAATATTGGTGAAAAAAGAAAAATAAATTTACTTAAGGAATTCGGTTCTGTTGATATTATAAAAACCAAAAGTGTGGATGATCTTTCGTCGGTACCGGGAATGAATATAAAAGCAGCAGAATCAGTATACAATTACTTTCATGGATAGAGGATGGTAAAGACATGCAGTATGTAAAACTTGAAGATTTAGTTTCTTATACGGGAATAGAACCGGTTTATAATCCTGAGGATGTTCAATCCAGAATTTATACACCTGATATAGTAAGGCCGGGTCTTCAAATGGCGGGATATTTTGAATGGTTTTCCTTTGAGCGGGTTCAAATAATGGGAAAAGCAGAAATATTATATTTGAAAACTTTGGACGAAGAAGTGAAAAAGGATAGGCTGGATAAATTTTTCAGCTTCCCTATACCCGCTTTAATTGTGGCAAATGAAATGGAAGTTGAAGACGCTATTATTAATTATGCGAAAAAATACAAAAGGCCAGTATATAAATCTAAGGAGAGAACGGACAAATTAGTTAACATAATGATTAACTTCCTTGAAGAGGAACTGGCTGAAGAAACAACACTGCACGGTGTTTGTCTGGAGGTTTTCGGAGTAGGAGTATTATTAAGGGGTAAAAGCAGTATCGGTAAAAGCGAAACAGCATTGGAACTAATAAACAGGGGACACAGGCTTGTTGCAGATGACGCTGTTATTATAAAAAGGGTTGAAGGAGGACTAAAAGCAACTTGTCCTGAATTAACAAGGCATTTGATGGAAATAAGGGGTATAGGAATACTTGATATACAGCACTTGTTCGGTGTAGGCTCCATAAGGATAGAGCAGTTTATCGAATTAATTGTTGATTTGGAAGAGTGGGATGAAAACAAGGAATATGACAGAATCGGCAAAGATGATGAGTATACTGAAATTTTAGGACTTAAGGTATCTACTGTTATAATACCGGTCAGACCGGGGAGAAACACTTCAGCAATAATAGAAATAGCTGCTAAAAATTATAGACAAAAGCTTCTTGGTTTCAATCCCCTTGAAACTTACAATAAGAAATTCCGGAGTTTAATTAAGAATCAGTAGTGTTAAATAGTTAACAGTATTGCATTTTTTGTTGTTGCAATAAATATTCAATTAAGATATAATTTAATGAGTATTGGTTATCATCAGTATATACAATTAAAAATAATTATAGGAGGATTACAAATGTCAAAAGTTATGAAAACAATGGACGGAAATACCGCTGCTGCGTATATTTCATATGCATTTACGGAAGTAGCTGCTATTTTCCCCATTACCCCTTCATCAACAATGCCTGAGCTTATCGACGAATGGGCTGCACATGGGCAGAAAAACATTTTTGGGCAGACAGTCAGAGTAACCGAACTTGAATCAGAAGCCGGGGCTTCAGGTGCTGTTCATGGATCATTGCAGGCAGGAGCACTGACATCAACCTACACTGCTTCTCAGGGACTATTATTAATGATTCCAAACATGTATAAAATTGCAGGAGAATTGCTGCCAGGAGTATTCCATGTTACAGCTAGAGCAGTTGCAGGCCATGCTTTATCAATATTCGGAGACCATACAGACGTTATGGCTGCAAGACAGACAGGTTTTGCACTGCTGGCTTCCGGAAGTGTTCAGGAAGTAATGGATATTTCCGCAGTAGCACACCTTACAGCTATCAAATCCAGAGTGCCTTTTGTTAATTTCTTTGATGGATTCAGAACTTCCCATGAAATACAGAAAATTGAAACAATTGACTATGCAGACCTGGCTAAACTAGTGGATATGGATGCTGTCAGTGAATTCAGAAAAAGAGCTTTAAATCCGGAACATCCTGTTACCAGAGGAACCGCTCAAAACCCGGATATTTTATTCCAGGCAAAGGAAGCTTCAAATAAGTTCTATGATGCTGTTCCTGATATGGTAAATGATTACATGAAGGAAATGACGAAGCTTACAGGAAGAGAATATAAACCATTTGTTTACTATGGTGCAGAGGATGCAGAGAACATAATTGTTGCTATCGGTTCAGTAACAGAAACAGCAAGAGAAGTTATTGACTACTTGATTGCTAAGGGAGAAAAAGTTGGTATAGTTATAGTTCACTTATACAGACCTTTCTCAGAAAAATATTTCTTTGATGTAATGCCAAAGACTGTCAAAAAAATAGCAGTATTAGACAGGACAAAAGAACCCGGTTCAGTAGGCGAGCCCTTGTACTTAGATGTAAAATCATTATTCTATAACAAAGAAAATGCACCTTTAATAGTGGGAGGAAGATATGGTCTAGGTTCAAAAGACACAACTCCTGCACAAATATTTGCCGTGTATGACAACCTAAAAGCAGACCAGCCAAAGAATGACTTCACAATCGGAATTGTTGACGACGTTACATTTAAATCTCTTGAAACTCCACAGGTAGTAAACGTATCAGCACCGGGCACAGTGAGATGCAAATTCTGGGGACTTGGTTCAGACGGAACAGTTGGTGCTAACAAAGATGCAATAAAGATTATTGGTGACTATACAGACATGTATGCTCAGGGCTATTTCTCATATGACTCCAAAAAATCCGGCGGTGTTACTGTATCTCACTTAAGATTTGGTAAATCACCCATCAGATCAACATATTTAATAGATGAAGCAGACTTTGTTTCACTTTCACAGCAATCATATGTAGATAAATATGATGTAGTTGAAGGATTGAAAAAAGGTGGAACATTCCTGTTGAATACTATATGGTCAAAGGATGAGCTGGATGCGAACCTGCCTGCTAAATACAAAAGATATATGGCTGAAAATGACATCCAATTCTATACAATAAATGCAACTCAAATTGCACAAGAGATAGGACTTGGAAACAGGACAAACATGATTATCCAGTCTGCATTCTTTAAACTGGCAAATGTTATTCCTATAGACGATGCGGTTGAATACTTAAATAAAGCTATAGAAAAAACCTACGGCAAAAAAGGCGACGCAGTAGTTGATATGAATCAGGCAGCAGTACAAAAAGGTATTACAGAGCTTGTTAAAATAGAAATACCGGAAGCTTGGAAAAATGCTGTTGATGACAATAAGGCAAAAAGCGGATTGGCAATACCATACACAGAAGATGAAAAACCTGATTTCATAAAAAATGTTGCTGATGTAATGACCAGACAACAGGGAGACAAACTGCCGGTAAGCACATTTGCAGGCAGAGAAGACGGAACATTCCCTCATGGAACAGCTGCTTATGAAAAGAGAGGAATTGCTACAACAGTTCCAAAATGGATTCCTGAAAACTGTATCCAGTGCAGCCAGTGTGCATTTGTATGCCCTCATGCTGTTATAAGACCTACCTTATTGGATGAAGGGGAAAAGGCCGCTGCACCTGAAAACTTTGTAACTCTTAAAGCAGTAGGCAAAGGCTTGGAAGATCTGGAATACAGAATTCAAATAAGCACATTGGATTGTACGGGCTGCGGAAACTGTGCAGATATCTGCCCAGGCAAGAAAGGCAATAAAGCTTTGGTAATGACTCCTATTGCAGAGGAAGCTGAAAGAGAAGTTCCAAACTGGAAATATGCTATTGATAAAGTGACAATCAAAGATAATTTGATGGATAAAGTAACAGTTAAGGGCAGCCAGTTCTGCAAACCATACTTTGAGTTTTCAGGAGCATGCGCAGGCTGCGGCGAAACTCCATATGTAAAAGCTATAACTCAATTGTTCGGCGACAGGATGATGATTGCAAATGCCACAGGCTGCTCATCAATTTGGGGAGCATCTGCACCATCAACTCCATATACAAAGGATGCAAACGGAAGAGGACCATCCTGGGCTAATTCATTGTTTGAAGACAATGCTGAATATGGTTATGGAATGGCAACAGCAGTAAGACAAATAAGAGACAGTATCCAATTATCAATGGAAGAGTTGCTGGAGCTGGATGCTAAGCCTGAAGTAAAAGAAGCAATACAAGAATGGATTGCAAACAGAGAATTAGGCGAAGAATCAAAGGCAGCCAGCGCAAAGGTTGTTAAAGTACTTGAAGAACTTGAACCATGCGATAAATGTGCTAAAGCAGTTAAAAACATATTAGACAAAAAAGATTATCTTGTTAAGAAGTCACAATGGATATTCGGCGGTGACGGATGGGCATATGATATAGGTTACGGCGGACTTGACCATGTGCTGGCATCAGGAGAAGATGTTAATGTACTGGTACTTGACACAGAAGTTTACTCAAATACGGGAGGTCAGTCTTCAAAGGCAACTCCTACAGCTTCAGTGGCGAAATTTGCTGCAGCAGGCAAGAGAGTAAAGAAAAAAGACCTTGGCATGATTGCTTCAACATATGGCTATGTATATGTAGCACAGGTTGCTATCGGTGCTAATATGAATCAATTCTTAAAAGCAATAAAAGAAGCAGAAAGCTATCAAGGACCATCATTGATTATAGCTTACGCACCATGTATCAACCACGGAATCAAAGCAGGAATGGGTAAGACTATTGAAAGAGAAAAGAAAGCTGTAGAAGCAGGATACTGGCATTTGTACAGATTCAACCCGCTTCTTAAAGATGAAGGGAAGAATCCGTTCGTATTAGATTCCAAGGCACCATCTGCATCATTCAGAGAATTCCTTGAAGGTGAAGTAAGGTATGCATCATTGAAAACTTCATTCCCTGAAACTGCTGAAGAACTATACGTTAAAGCAGAAAAAGATGCTAAAGACAGATATGACAGCTATGTAAGAATGGCTGAAATGAAGTATTAAGATGCCCTAACCCCATTTCTCAGAGTCCTTTTTCTGAGGAACGGCGGTAGGTCATTCGCAACGACTTCCCAAAATATGCGACCAGAGGGAGCAAAAATTTTGGTGAAGGAGACTGCGAGATGCCATAAACAAAAACAGAGAAGACAGGTCAGCTTGTCTTCTTTGATTTTTATCTTGTATGAATCAAACATTTCCTCCTGTCCCATTAAATGGAGGGTTAATTAACTTATTTTTAGCAATAATAAAAATAAAATAATTAAGGAGACAGTATGGATAACAGACCAAAACCCGACGACAGAAGAGATAATGTTGAAAGAATTCAATTTAATATTGACAATACGATAATGAACTACAGAAAAACCGAAGATACAATCAAAATTACAGAAGATGAAAAGCAAAAACAGGAATTAGAAGAAAAGAATAGAAGACGTGATCAAGCATTAAAGGGCATGCGGAAGGAAATTAGACAGGAAGCTGTCGACAGGGAAAATGATTATAAGTAAATAATCGAGGACATTCCTTATAATAAAGGGATGTCCTTTTTCTATGGTCTTTTTTGCACCTTGCAGAAACTTATGACATGCAATATAATTAGTTTATTAATATATTATTTGAAAGGGTCCTTATATGATAAAAATTCAAATAAAAGAAGCAGCTGATATATTAAATGCTCGGTGTACAGGCTGTAATCGGGACAACCATATTACGGGTGTCAGCATTGATTCAAGAAGTGTTACGAAAAACAGCCTTTTCATACCCATAAAAGGGTTAAATGTCAATGGACACAGCTTTATCAAAGATGCAATTAAAAACGGAGCTGCCGCAACACTTTGGAATATGGATGAACCAAATCCTCCCGGTGATATCGCTGTTATTTTGGTGGAAGATACAGTAAAAGGCTTGCAAGAGCTTTCAAGGTATTACAGAAATAAATTAAATACTAAAATAGTGGGCGTAACAGGCAGCAACGGAAAAACATCCACAAAGGACATAACTGCCGCAATACTGTCTCAAAAGTATAAAACACAAAAAACCATTGGAAACTATAACACTGAAATCGGAGTTCCATTTACACTTCTAAGCTTAGATGAGGATTGTGAAACAGCTGTTATAGAAATGGGAATGGAAAAAAAAGGAGAAATTGAATTTTTAACTGATTTGGTACAACCTGATATTGCAATTTTAACAAGCGTCAGCTCAGTACACATAGACAATTTTCCTTCCATTGAAGATATAGCAAAAGCAAAACTAGAAATAGTCAAAGGAATTAAAGATGGGGGATTATTCATTTATTTCGGCGATGACAGTTTGATTGAAAAAACCTTAAGGGATACTGAAATTAAAGAAAGTATACGAAGGCAGACATTCGGACTGAATAATAACAATACCATATGGCTGAAGGATTTCAAACAAAGCTTAGAGGGCATAACAATAAGTGTAAGTCATGAAATTCTTGATGAGCTTAGTATTGATATGTTAGGCAGGCATCAGGCTTTAAATGCCATGGCTGCAATTTTGGCTGCCCTGGAATCTGGAATGAATCCGGAAGAAATACGTTCAGGACTTATGAATATTGAAAAAACAGGTCTTAGAAATGAAATTATAAGTATAAACAAATGCAATATTTTAAACGACTGCTATAAATCAAATCCTGCCAGCGTAAACGCTGCCCTTGATATTTTTGAATTATTCAGTTCAAAAAAGAAAATTGCCGTATTGGGGGACATGCTTGGCTACAGAGAAATGAGCCATGATATACATTATAGTGTAGGGAAGAATTTATCCCGCCATCATATTGATGAACTTGTTACCATAGGACAAGAAGCAAAATTTATAGCTAAAGCTGCCAGGGAAAATACAACTATCAAAACCATAGTTGAATTTGACACAAAAGAAGAAGCAGCCTTATATTTAAAGAAATATATCAAGGAAGACTGCACAATTCTAATCAAAGGCTCAAGATTCTTAAAGCTTGAATATATAGCAAATAAATTAAAGGAGTGGGAAAATGAGTAAAACAAAATTAGCCGTATTATTTGGAGGCAAATCTGATGAATATTCCGTTTCATTGCATTCAGCAGCTGCAATTATCGATAATATTCCTGATGAACTGTACGAAGTAACATTGATAGGAATAACAACAGAAGGCAGATGGCTTCATTACGAAGGAAGCACGGATAAAATTAATGATGATACATGGCATAAGGGTAAATTAAGCCCTGTATTGTTAAGTATGGGTGATTTTAAAGGGCTTATCAAGCTTAATGAAACAGAAAACACCTATGAAAAGATTGAAATAGATTGTGTTTTTCCCGTTCTACACGGCAGGAACGGAGAAGACGGCACAATCCAGGGAATGTGCCAGATGTCCGGTCTTCCTTTTGTTGGCTGCGATATGACTTCATCAGCCGTATCCATGGACAAGGAATATACACATATAATTTGTGAAGCAGCAGGAATTACAACCGCTCCTTTTATGACAGCAGTAAATTATAAAAATTTAAATATTAAAAATTTATATGAAGAGGCTTTTGAAAAGCTGTCACTTCCTATGTTCATCAAGCCTGCCAACAACGGCTCTTCCATCGGCATAAGCAAAGTGAGAAACTATGATGAATTTGAAAAGGGGATTATGGAAGCCTTTGAATATGACAGGAAAATAGTTCTTGAATCAAATATAGAAGGATTTGAAATAGGCTGTGCTGTGGTAGGTAACGACGAGCTTTTAATCGGTGAGGTTGATGAAATAGACACCAAGAATGACTTTTTTGACTATGTTGAAAAATATTCTCAGCACAATTCAAAAATATATTGTCCTGCACGAATCAGCGATGACTTAAAAGCCCGGGCAAAAGAAATTGCAGCAAAGACCTACAAAGCATTAGGCTGCAGCGGGCTTTCCAGAGTGGATATGTTTTTAACACCTGAAAATGATATATATTTAAATGAAATCAATACTATACCCGGACTGACGGACTTAAGCAGGTATCCTTCAATGCTTAAAAAAATCGGTATTGAATACAAGGATTTGATTGTAAAGCTTGTAGACCTGGCAATGGAAAGAAGATAGTAGTGAACAGTGAAAAATAAACAATAAAAAGTTATGAAAGGATTTGTATAAAAGTACAAATCCTTGTTAGTTGCCGTTTTTAATGTTAATTTTTTCCTGAGCAGCCGCTGTAAATATTGTTTGACCTATATTATTGATGAATTTTCCAAGTATGATTTGGTCCTTTGCATCGATGCCGTCTATCAAAAAAATGCCGATCAAGGTTGATAAAAGTACAAATTGCTTGGGCGGCAGGTTGGTGATGCATGAAATCAGTGCCTTGTATCCAGTGTTTGTATTATTTTCGATTTCTTTATCATCAGAGCTGTCAATATTTAGTTTTCTGATTATACCTTCAAACACCATACTTTCCTGATCCATACAACACTTCCTTTTATCTGTTAAATTAATATATGTTTTAAGTCAGTTAAGGTTACCAATAAAAATAAGAGAACGGCCGGCCGTTCTCTAAAATCTCTTTTCTTTTTAATTGTGTCAGTCTTAAAGAGCATCCCCCAGTCTCCTTCACCAAAGTATTCCATTTGGAGAGGGTTAGGGCATCTTTATTTCAGTCCCAGTATTACACGTGCCTCGTCCGGTGTTGCTACCTCCCGTCCAATTTCTCTAGAAAGACGTGCAACTCTTGCTACTAATTCTCCATTAGATTTAGCTAATACACCTTTTTCTAAGTATACATTATCTTCAAAGCCAACTCTTACGTGTCCACCCATAGCTATTGTTGCAGCTGCTATGGTCCAAGTACTTTTACCAATACCAGTTGCAGTCCATGTTGAACCTTGCGGTAAACTTCCAACCATGAATACCAGGTCACGGATAGTTGCTGACATTTGTACTCCAAGAACAAAGTCAAAATGTAATGGATGAACTAATAAACCTTTTCTATCAGCTTTTAATGCTATGTCAATCATACCTTTGTCAAATACTTCAAGCTCAGGTTTGATTCCTTTTTCTTTCATAATCTTAGCGAAGTTAAAAATTGTATTATCAGTATTAATAAATATTTCATCTCCACCAAAGTTACATGTACCACAGTCTAATGTTGCGAATTCTGGTGTAGGTACGATGTCTGTAGAAGCTAATCTTTCTAAGTCAGTCATTCCAACTGCTCCACCTGTAGAAGGTTGTACTATTACATCTGGACAAACTGCTTTAATTGCATCAACTGCTTCCTGGAATCTCTTTGTATCTTGTGTTGGAGTTCCATCATCCCATCTTACGTGAAGATGTATAATTGATGCACCAGCATCATATGCAGATTTTGCTTCTCTTACGATTTCCTCAATTGTATAAGGAACTGCAGGGTTATGCTCTTTTGTTACTTCAGCTCCACAAATTGCAGCTGTGATAATTAATTTTTCCATTTTAACCTCCATTTATAATTTTTTGCCTACGATTATTTTACCTTATTAATTCAATATAGTCAACTGACTGTTAAAAATATGTCATGGCTCTTGCATATTATTTCATGAAATAAGGTATTAATTTATTTTCTTGACTAATATATTATAAAATGGTATTATTTAGGCACTCTTCGAAATCTTTCCGGAATTTTTCCATAATTATTATTAATTAAATATGCAGGGAGGTAATATGGAGCTTGGGAGTTTAAAGCTTTCTGAATTAAAGGAGCTGGCTAAATCAAAAGGCATGCATGATGCCTATAAGTATAAGAAAGATGAATTAATTTTAAAATTAACACAGTTTGAAACAAGCAGCCCGACTACAAATGAAAAGGGCGCAAATGAAGACATTCAAGAAAAAGAAGATACAGAGCAAACGGCGGAATTGCCCGATAAAATAGTTGAAGAAATCGAAACAAGCGGCGCGGAAGCTATAAAGGTAGCAGGCATTCTTGAAACTCATCCTGATGGTTACGGCTTTTTAAGAACTCATAACTACTTAACCAGCGATGACGATGTATACATATCCCCTTCCCAAATCAGAAGATTTCACATGCAGACCGGTGATAAAATTTCAGGAATAACAAGACCTCCGAAACAGGGAGAAAAGTTTAAAGCACTTCTTTACGTGAAGGAAGTAAATGACTTAAATCCTGAATTGGCAAGAAACAGAAAGGATTTTGATACTCTTATTCCCGTTTATCCTGATCAAAGAATAAAGCTGGAGATATCACCCATAGATATTGCAATGAGGATTATTGACTTAATCGCACCCATAGGCCGGGGTCAAAGAGGTATGATTGTAGCTCCTCCAAAGGCCGGTAAAACAACAATTTTAAAAAACATGGCAAACTCCATAGCAGCAAATTATCCTGAAATTGAAATTATCATGCTCCTAATAGATGAACGTCCCGAAGAAGTAACGGATATGCAGCGAAATGTGAAGGGTGATGTTGTTTATTCAACCTTTGACGAGCTGCCTAAAAATCACATTAAAGTAGCTGAAATGGTATTAGACAGGGCAAAAAGGCTTGTTGAACATGGGAAGGATGTTGTTATTCTATTAGACAGCATTACAAGACTTGCAAGGGCATATAATCTGACTATAACTCCTACGGGGAGGACCTTGTCCGGCGGACTTGATCCCGGAGCATTGTACGGTCCCAAGAGATTTTTCGGTGCTGCCAGAAATATCGAAAACGGCGGAAGTCTCACCATACTTGCCAGCGCACTTATTGAAACAGGAAGCAGGATGGATGATTTAATATTCGAAGAATTCAAAGGCACAGGCAATATGGAAATTCATTTAGACAGGAAGCTTTCAGAAAAAAGGGTATTTCCTGCCATTGATATAAATAAATCCGGCACAAGAAGAGAAGAGCTGCTGCTTAATAATGAAGAAATGCAGACAATATGGCAATTGAGAAAGGCAATGAGCAACTTTTCAACTGCAGATGTGACTGAAAGAATAATTGACGGCTTGATTCGTACAAAGACAAATGATGAATTCATCAAGCAAGCTGCACAAATTTTAAGCATTGAAAAAATGAAGTCGGAGATTAACGACAGATACTATTAAATGACTGACAAATCGTGATAAATTCGGCAGATAAATTAAAAAAATAAAATATTGTATTCTATAAAAGCTTATGTTATAATACTCAAGGTAAATTGAAGATAATATATTTATATAGAGGTAGAAAGAGGTGAACGGTATGAAAAAAGATATACATCCTAATTATAAAACTGTTACTGTGAAATGTGCATGCGGAAATACATTCGAAACTGGGTCTGTATTGGACGAAATTAGAGTTGAAATATGTTCAGAATGCCATCCATTCTTTACCGGCAAACAGAAATTTGTTGATAAGGGCGGAAGAGTTGACAGATTTAAGAAAAAATACAACATGGAATAGTATGACCTAACCCCATATGTTCGAGCCATAGCGAAGAACAGATGGCTGGCAGGTCAACCGCACAGAATCCAAATTTGTGCGACGCAGGGAGCAAACAAATTTGATGCAATCCCCTGCGCATGACCTACAAAAATGAGCCTATAACATTTATGGGCTTTTTTATTATGCCTTTTATTATCCCCAGGTTCTCCATCCTTAAGGTTACAAGGCAGCTTGTAGAAGGACCTCCTGATTTTTTCAAATCTATTGAAATGCTGCTTTCATATTCAAATTTAAGCTTATTGTCTTTCAATAAATCATTAAGCTCACATTCGATACCTCTTGAGCCTATGGGAAGCATTTCATTTATATAGTCGCAAAGATACAATTTTTCAAAGTCATCTATGTCCAGTATTTTATCAGGGTTTTGCAAAACTTCATTTCCAACCATAGGTAGGCCGACTAGGAGGCAGATATCGCCGGTTTTTGTTTTTTTGAATTTTAATTTATCCTTGCTGCAAAAACCTATGCAGGTAACTCCCATGGAAGTCTGCACGGTCTTGATGTTTTCTTCCGTGCTGCCTGTTAAATGTACGTTGAAACTCAGCTTTGACAATACTTCATTAAAACCCTCAATAAGCTGCCTGCCGGTATTGTTCATTTCAACAGCCAGTCCGTCTGCCAGAATAAAGGGTGTAAATCCCATGCTCATAAGCTCTGCAAGAACTACCTTTCCCGTATGGTATGCAGTTAATTGAGGAGAAGCTTTAACAAGGTCGTGCTCCTTGTATCCAATGCCTCCGCAGGAATCGCAGGCAATGCCCAAATAACTCTTGTGGTCATAATCAATTATTGTAATATCCCTTATCTGCCTTATTTCCATTTTTATCTCCTGTCAGGGGGACATTCTTTCCCCCTCTTTCTTATTTTATCACATTAATCCGTAAATTCCAAATTGTTAAAATTATTTAACAATATATATCTAAATAAGTTATATAATTGAAATGATACTATTCTATTCGTTGAGGTAAAAATGAAAAAGGAACTGACTCCGCTAAGGGCGGATTTGATGCTGGTGGTTGTTGCTTTTTTGTGGGGAAGCAGCTATGTGGTAACCAAAGGCTCAATAGACATTGTCGGCCCTGTGCAGATAATATTTTTCAGGTTTTCAATAGCGTCTGCCTTAAGCTTGGTATTTTTCGGCAGATATTTAAAAACATCTTCAAAGAAAGAAATAAAGGCAGGATTCATGCTTGGTGCAATGCTCTGTTTTGGAGCATTATTTGCCTTTTACGGCATAAGGTATACAACAGTCAGCAAAAACTCATTTATAATAAGCACAAATGTGGTAGTGGTACCATTTCTTCACTGGGCGGCCTACAAGAGAAAACCAACAGGAGTTAGCTTGGCTGCAGTATTTCTTATGGCCGTTGGACTTGGATTTTTAACCTTGGATTTAAGCGGGAGTTTTAAAATAAACATAGGAGATGTAATAAGCTTCGGCAGTGTTTTCTTTTATGCTGCCCATGTGGTGTTATCCGATAATTATTCCAAAAGGTATAATCCTGTTTCCGTAAATACATATGCAATGATATCAGTATCTTTTTTAAGCTTTGCAGTTTTATTGCTGACGAATAATTTAAGAATCAACATACCCGGAAAAATTATGGGCGATATGCTGTATCTGTCGGTTTTCCCTACCTTCCTATGCTACACTATGCAGTTAAACGCACAAAAGCATACAAATGCCACACATGCGGCAATAATAATATCATTGGAATCAGTTTTTGCAACAGTATTGGCAGTATTGATTCTAGAAGAAAAAATTACTTTACAGATGGCGGCTGGATTTGTATTTATTTTTATATCGGTGCTTACTTCCGAACTTGGAGAAACAATTTTAGTAAGATTTAAGGAAAGACAAGCAGGCCTCTTAATCGAGATACCGGGGAATCAAACAGAAAACAAGGAATAATCTAGAGTTGTTAAATAAAATATTCTATGCTATAATTAAAAAAATCATTAAACCAAGGTGGTGTATATGTCACATCAAGCAATTTATAGAAAATTCCGCCCTAAAATATTTGATGATGTCCTGGGCCAGGAGCATGTAACAAGGACCTTGAAAAATCAAATAATATCTGGTAATACAGCCCATGCTTATCTTTTCAGCGGAATAAGGGGCACCGGAAAAACATCCACCGCCAAAATATTTGCAAGAGCTGTTAATTGTTTGAACAACCATGAAGGGAATCCATGCAATGAATGTGAAATATGCAAAAGCATTTTGGATGAAACAAATATGGACGTTATTGAAATGGATGCGGCATCAAATAACGGTGTAGATGACATAAGGGAGCTTAGAGACAAGGTAAAATTTCTGCCTGTTAAAAGCAGGTATAAGGTTTACATAATAGATGAAGTACATATGCTGTCAAAGGGTGCATTTAATGCTCTTTTAAAAACCTTGGAGGAACCCCCTGACCACCTTTTATTCATCCTTGCTACTACAGAGCCTCATAAAATACCGGCTACGATATTATCCAGGTGCCAGAGATTTGATTTAAAAAGAATAGGTTCTGATATTATTGTTGAAAATATGAAAAAAATCTGCAGTGACCTGGATATACAATATGAAGAAAAAGCCCTGAAATTAATTGCAGCAAATTCAGAAGGTGCGATGAGAGATGCTCAAAGCATTTTAGACAGATGCATATCCTTCAATACGAGGGTTGATTATGAAACAGTGATAAATTTATTGGGAACAGTAAATTATCAGGCTGTCTTGAAAGCAGCAGATGCAATTGTTGATAAGAACATAGAAAAAACCATGATTCTGGTGGACGATATTTTAAGCAGCGGTAAAGAGCTTACATTTTTTCTTGATGAATTGATTATTTGCTTCAGAAATATGCTTATAATAAAAACAACAAATTCTTCTGACAATCTAATGAGGATATCTGAGGATGAAGCAAATGAAATTGTAGAATTAAACAAAAAAATCACTGTTGATGAAACAGTTAAAATAATAGAGGACCTGTCAACAGCACAAGCAGAATGCAAAAGGGCGATAAATCCAAGAATTCTTTTAGAAACAAAGCTTATTAAAATGCTGCATAACGTAAATTATGTAAGTAAAGATGACTTAGTCAAAAGAATTGAGAGCATAGAGAACAGCCTGCATGAAGGATTTAAGACAAAAGACGCAGAAAGGATACGGGAAAACCGGACTGCAAGGATAAATAAAGAGCCGGATATCAAAGAAAACATCGGAGGAACAAAAAAGACAGCAGGCAAAGAAAAGCCTGAAATACCGCCAAAAGAAAATGAAGAAGCCCTTGACAGCAAAGAGGACAAAAGCGACGAAGCAGTTTTTAATACTATCTTAAGCCAGTGGCAGGCGATACTTAAAGAAATCAGAAGCGAAAATGCAGGCCTGCATGCTATTGTCAGAGAATCCAGGCTGATCGAGGTAAAAAATAAAAAAGCAGTATTTGAATTTGACCCTAAGTTTACATTCCACATCAGTGCTGCAAATCAGCCTAAAAACAAGGATCAGTTTAAAGCTGCCTTGAGACGATTTTTGAATGAAGATTGTGAAGTCGAGTTTATCACTAAAAAGGAAGAAAAACATATAAAGCAAAAAACAACTATCAAAGATGTATATGAAGATTTGAAAAATGAGTTTGGAGAAATAGTAGAATACAAACAGGAGGATTAAAAATGGCGAAAGGCAGAAAAATGCCCATGGGTATGCCCGGCGGCGGAAATATGAACAATATGATGAAGCAGGTTCAAAAAATGCAGAAACAAATGGAGGATATGCAAAAAGAACTTCAACTAAGAGAGGTGGAAGCAACATCAGGCGGAGGAGCAGTTACAGTCAAGGTTGACGGTAAAAAAACCTTGCTGGAGCTTAAAATAGATCCTGAAGTAGTAGACAAAGACGATGTTGAAATGCTTGAAGACATGATTGTTGCCGCCATTAACGAAGCTTTCAGAAAAGCTGATGAAATGACGGACAGTGAAATGAAAAAAATAACAGGCGGAGTAAACATACCGGGGTTAATGTGATGGAGCATTACACCGCACCTGTTACGAAACTAATAGAAGAAATGGCAAAGCTTCCGGGAATAGGAAGAAAATCAGCTCAGCGGCTTGCTTTTCATATTCTTGATATGAAAGAGGCTGATGTTGTTGAGCTTGCAAAAGCAATAGTTAATGCAAAAAAATATACAAAACACTGTCAAAGATGCGGGAACATGACAGAAGGCGAGCTATGCAGCATTTGCAGCTCTTTTAAGAGAGATATGTCAACCATATGTGTTGTTGAAGATGTAAGAGATATTGCAGCCATGGAGCGGACCAAGGAGTACAAAGGTGTCTACCACGTCCTTCATGGAACAATTTCTCCTCTCGATGGAATTGGTCCTGATGATATAAATATCAAAAGTTTAATAACAAGGCTTAATGCAGATGTAAAAGAAGTAATTTTAGCGACAAATCCAACTATTGAAGGAGAGGCAACGGCAGTTTATATATCCCGTCTCATAAAGCCAATGGGGATTAAAGTAACCCGCATAGCCCATGGAATTCCAGTAGGCGGAGACATAGAATACGCAGACGAAGTTACTCTCATGAGAGCCATGGAAGGCAGAAGAGAAATGTAGAAAGCATGAATTTCATGCTTTTTCAACTTTTAACAAAGGATCAGACCCACAAACTTTTCTAACTGCAGGTTAGCCAGCAAAATAAAGTTCAGGGAAAAAAATTGAATTTATGGAGAAAGCGGCTTAGAATATAAGTTATAAGAATACAAGTTATAGAGGGATAAAAATGAGTAAAAAAAATGAGAATGAAAAGGAATCAAAATTTAAAAGCTTTTTAAGAAAAAAGAATATTAAGATTTCAGTTCAAAGATACCTGATTGAAGCCTTAGGACTCATGGCTTACGGCTTATTCGCGTCCTTGCTGATAGGGACTATCCTCAATACCATCGGCAAAAAGGCCGGCATTTTATTTTTAACTGAAACAATATATCCAATTTGCCTACAGATGACAGGGGCAGCAATCGGCGTTGCTGTTGCCTATGGGCTGAAAGCTCCCCCCTTAGTCTTGTTTGCTTCTACAATTACGGGAACCGCAGGCAATGTCCTGGGAGGACCGGCAGGAGCCTTTTGCGCAGCCCTGGTAGGGGCTGAATTTGGCAAACTGGTTTCAAAGGAAACAAAAATTGATATTATTCTTACACCCGCTGTTACAATTATTGCAGGTACTTTGATTGCTTCTGCTGTAGGACCTGCAATAGGAGCTTTTATGACTGCTACGGGTGAATTTATTATGTATGCTACAACCTTGAGGCCTCTTTTAATGGGCATGCTGGTTTCAGTGGTGGTAGGCATAGTATTGACACTGCCCATAAGCAGTGCAGCCCTATGCATGATGCTTGGTCTTTCAGGCATTGCTGCAGGTGCAGCAACCGCCGGATGCTGCGCCCATATGGTTGGATTTGCGTTTTTAAGCTTCAGGGATAACGGTTGGGGAGGAGTTGCTGCCCAAGGACTGGGAACATCAATGCTGCAGGTGCCAAATCTGGTGAGAAACCCGAAGTGCTGGATACCTGCTGTAATAGTATCTGCAATTACGGGTCCGATGGCAACAGTTTTATTCCGGATGGAAAACAGCCCCATAGGGGCAGGCATGGGAACCAGCGGGCTGGTAGGAATCATTGAAACATTAAATGCCATGGGCGGCGGAATGAAAGTGTGGCTCGGAATATTAATATTATACATAGGAATTCCTGTGCTGCTTACCCCTCTTATAGGTAATATTTTAAGAAAAATAGGCTGGATTAAAGACGGAGACTTGAAACTGGATTTAGTATAACAGGAATATGCGGTCGGTATTTACATAATTACATTTATGTAAACCAAGGGAAAATTTAAAGAATACATAATTTCTTTTATGTAAACAATTGAAAATAATTAAAATTTATAACACATTATGAAGGAGACAATTATGGCGCAGCTTTATTTTAGATACAGCACCATGGGTGCCGGAAAGAGCATAGAAGTTCAAAAGGTTGCATTTAATTATGAAGAAAGAGGACAAAACCCCCTGGTATTTACATCTTCACTGGATAACAGGTTTGCAGAATCGGGAGTTGTTGCCTCCAGGATGGGACTTAGCAGGAGAGCAGTAGCTGTTAATGAGGATATGGATATTTTCGAAGTTGTAAGGGAATATAATGATTTATTCGGTGTTGATGCAGTTATAATTGATGAATGCCAGTTTTTAAAAAAACACCATATAGAAGAGCTTACGGACGTAGTTGATGAGCTGAATATTCCGGTTATGTGCTACGGACTTAGAGCCGATTTCAAAAATGAATTATTCGAAGGTTCATACTGGCTTTTGGCATTGGCAGACAAAATAGAGGAAATTAAAACCATTTGCTGGTGCGGCAAAAAAGCTTTAACCAATGCCCGTATTTTAGACGGCAAAGTTGTATATACAGGCGAACAAATTTTCATAGGTGGAAACGAAAGTTACATTCCTCTCTGCAGGAAGCACTATAAGGAAGGGAAGGTCATGCCTTACAAGGAAAAAGGCGAAGACCTGATAATAAGATATGAAAAGTTAAAAAAGGATAAGTAATAATTGGCGGAGGAAGAATGAAAAGTATATTTTATTATGATACAGATATAGGTAAAATAAGCATTGCAGAGAATGACGGTTTCATTACACATGTCTTGTTTGGAAATGAAAAATTAAATGATATTCCTGTAGAAGAGACTCCACTTATCAAGGAAGCACATAAACAGATAGAGGAATATCTAAAGGGTCAAAGAAGCTTATTTGATTTGCCCCTGGCTCCATCCGGTACAGAATTTCAGAAAAGAGTATGGAATGCTCTAAAGAATATTCCTTACGGCAAGACTGTAAGCTATAAGGATATTGCTATAGAAGCCGGGAATGAAAAAGCATCAAGGGCTGTAGGTATGGCTAACAACAAAAATCCAATTTCAATCATCATCCCCTGCCACAGGGTAATTGGCCAAAACGGCAAGCTTGTAGGATACGGGGGAGGCATAGAAATAAAAGAATATCTTCTAAGGCTGGAAAAAGAAAACTCATAGAACGACATATATTAATTTTGGAATATTAGGAATAAAAAGGAACCTTCTGTCTATAATAATAAAGATAGGAGGTTTTTTCCATGAACGATATTCAAAGAAAGATTAGTATAAGAAGCATAATAGAGAATTTTATATCAAAGAAGCATTCGGAAAAGGACGAAATGTTTTTAAATATTGAAAATGCTAAAAAAGAATGGGAAGATGCAAAAAATATTTTTGAAAATGTGTCACAGCCTGACTTGGTTGACTATGCAATTTATAAGGTGGAAGCTGCGGAACAAAAGTATATATATCTTTTGAAGCAATATAAGAGCAGTATATAAATTGAAATAATAATATAAATCTAATGTAAGACGGCGGATTATCCCAACATTTTTAATTTATGGATTTTCAAAAGGTTTGCATTTGTCCCTCATAAATGATAAAATAACCAAAATATTCTTAAAAGAGTGATGTAATGTCAACAATTGCAGCAGAACAAATTATCAAAAAAAGAGACAAGCTTTATGAACTGGACTATATGAGATTCATAGCATGTTTTGCTGTTATGATAGTTCATATAACAGCAACAGGAATTGAACTCTATATTCACGGTAGCTTTCCATATGTTCTGGTGCTTATTTTGAACAGAAGCATTAAATTTACTACTCCGGTTTTTATTCTTTTAAGCGGGGCAACAAGCTTTTACAGCTACTGTTACAAAAAAAGTGAATTCAAGTATATGGAATTTCTCAAAAAAAGACTTTCTAAGGTTATCGTTGCTTATTTTGCCTGGTGTATTGTTTATTATGCCGCTTATATATATTTGGGATATTACAGTCTTGATATTAAGTTTTTTATAAAAAGCCTTTTACAGGGAACAATGTCATATCATCTTTACTTTGTGATAATTATTATTCAGATGTACATTGCAGGCCCCATATTCTATTTTATTTTGAAAAATTCCGAAAGGAAAGTGACAATACTGATAATTGCAGGAATAATAACTTATTTGTGTGCTGAATTCATAAGGTTTAATTTATCAGACAGATTATTCTTGAAATACATGTTATTTTATATGCTGGGCATTTATATTACTTTGGAATACGATAATTATTTTACATGGATCAAGAAAAATAAAGTGTTTATAGTTTTGTCTTATATAGTTATGAGTATAATTTACACTCTTGTTTCATATTATGATTCTGCTGCAACTACTCTTGTATGGTTTCTGATTTCAACCATATCATTGCCTTTTGTATATTTAACAGGCTTATGGATGAAGGATAAATTAAAAAATATTTACCCCTTTATAAGAGTTTTCGGGCAAAGCTCCTACTATATTTATTTGATGCATCCGCTGGTTTTGACTCTTATGATTAGATATGCAGAAAACAACTTCTTATCGGTTACCGATAAAATAATTCTTTACACATTTACAGTAATACCGATTACGGTAATATCCTGCTTGGCATTCACTCTTATAAGAAATAAATTTAAGAAAAGAAAATCAGCAGCAACAAATTAAAAAGGACATGCGTGGCATATCCTTTATTTTTCATTGTCTTGCTTTTTCGTATTCCTGCATTGCTTTTAATGTTTCATCCAGCAAATAGTCCAAATCCCATCCCAGCATTTCTGCTCCGGTTTTTATGGCTTCTCTTGAGCAGCCTGCAGCAAAACTTGCTGTCTTGAATTTTTTCTTTAAAGACTTAAGCTCCATATCCAAGGTACTCTTTGAAGGACGCATCAATGCTGCAGCACCTATCAAACCTGTCAGTTCATCAGTTGCAAAAAGTATTTTTTCCATAGTATGCTCAGGTTTTACTCTTACGTCTGTAAGCCCGTATCCGTGGCTTGCAGCCGAGTTGATAATTTTTTCGTCTACTTCGTTTTGGGACAGTATTTCCTGCATTTTTACGCAATGTTCTTCAGGATACATTTCAAAGTCAATATCATGCAAAATTCCTACAATCCCCCAAAAATCCTTCTCATCTTCAAAGCCTAATTTTTCTGCAAAGTATTCCATCACAAAGCCCACCGTATCTGCATGCTGCAGATGAAACTCATCTTTATTGTACTCCTTCAGCAATTCCCATGCCTTTTCTTTAGTCATATTCATATTCATATTCATATATCCCTTCCTTATTGTAATAACATAATTTTAACTTATTTGGGTTGACATGTCTATAATAAAATTTCTAAAACATTTTCAACTTTACATATAGATTGACAAGCAATTTACACAGTGATAATATTATCATAATATAGAATTCGACATGATAAAACTTAATTCTAATAGCAAATAATTGGAAAATGTAATATGTTTGGAATCACATACGCAATCGATTGTTAATAAATTATTTATATTGATTTTTAGCAGTGCTGTATGTTATAATTTTGGAGAATTTAATTATGAAAGATATAACCAGAGTTCAATCAATTGACAGGGCAGTAAAAATACTGGAATGTTTCAGTGAAGAAAACAAAGAGCTTAAGCTGACGGAAATTTCTGATAGATTAGGCTTAAACAAGTCTACTGTTCATGGTATTATATCTACCCTCAAGTATCACGGTTTCATCTCCCAGGATGAAGAAACTCAAAAATACAAACTGGGCATACGATTTGTCGGATTCGGTGACTTGGTAATTAATTCAATGAATATTCGAAACGCAGCGGTGCCTGTTATAGATAAGGTCTGTGAAAAAATTGAAGAAACTGTTCATTTAGCAATGCTTGACGGAACAGATGTAGTATGGATAGAAAAAAGAGAATGCAACAAGTCAATAAAAACTTCCACTACAATAGGAGCCAGGCTACCGGCATATACAACTGCAGACGGTAAAATAATCATATGTTATCAGAATAAGGATAAGATTAAAAATTATTTACCGAAAAGAATTCCACAGCATACAAAAAATACAATAACAAATAAAGTTGAGTTCATCAGTAGATTGTTTGAAGTTAAAAATAAGGGGTACACTATAGACAATGAAGAATATGTTGAAGGATTAAAATGTGTAGCTGCACCAATATTTGATCATGAGGGGAAAGTAAGGTTCAGTTTGAGCACAACAGGACCTGCCTTCAGGATGAATGACGAAAGAATAAAAGAAATTGTCATTATAATTAAAGAAGCTGCAGATGAAATATCGAGAAGATTAGGATATAAAGAATAATTTTATAGGATTTCGGGGGACCAAAATCCTATTAAAAATAGTATAATCCAGAACATAGTTCAGCATAGCTGAACAAAAGCTATAAAATTTTCAAAAAATGTGTTGACTAATACGAAACAATTTGTTAAAATCGTACCGAATTGCACAACAAAGTTATAAACAGCTTTAAGCTGATTATATATATTTAAAATATGGAGGAAAGTAATGAAAAAAATATTAGCAATAGTGTTGATCTTAAGCATATCTATATTTGCTTTCACAGCATGCACACAGGACCAACCAAAAGTTGAAACACCGGTGGAGGAACCCAAGGAAGAAGAACCAAAACAAGAAGAACCAAAACAAGAAGAACCTAAAACTGAAGAACCATTAGCTGAAGGTGCTGTTAAAACAGGATTGGCAGTTGTATCATCTGTAGAAAAATCAAAGGATGCAGGCGAAAAAGACGGAGCAGCACAAACAGATTCAGTTATAGTAGCAGTAACTGTTGACAAAGAAGGGAAAATAGTGCAAACTGTAATAGATACAGCTCAAACTAAAATCGCTTTTAGCAATGAAGGTAAAGTATTAACCGATTTACAAACTGTATTTAAGTCTAAACAAGAGCTAAAAGAAGAATATGGACTGGGTAAAGCTTCAAGTATCGATAAAGAATGGTATGAACAAGCTAATGCTTTAGCCCAGTATGTAGCAGGCAAAACAGTTGAAGAAGTTAAAGCTATTGCTGTGGACGAATCAGGAGTTCCAACTGAAGTTGATTTAGTTTCATCAGTAACTATCAAAATTAACCCATATAAGGAAGCTATTGAAAAAGCTGTAGCAAATGCAGAAAATTTAGGAGCTGATGCTTCCGATAAATTAGGATTGGGAGTTGTAACTACAATTGCCAAATCAAAAGACGCAACAGCCGACAAAGAAGGATTGGCTCAGGCTTATTCAACATATGCAGTAGCAACATTTGATGCAGACGGAAAGGTAACTAGTTCAATAATAGATGCTTCTCAAGCTAACGTGAATTTTGATGCATCAGGAAAAATCACGACTGATTTATCTGTTGCGCCTATAACTAAAGTTGAATTAGGCGAAGATTACGGAATGAAAAAAGCTTCAGCCATAGGCAAAGAATGGTATGAACAGGCGGATGCATTTGCAGCATATGTTGTTGGCAAGACTGTTGAAGAAATAAAAGGTATAGCAGTTGATGAAAGCGGTCATGCTACTGATGAAGACTTGGTATCATCTGTTACGGTTGGAATTGAAGACTTCCAAAGCATTTTCGAAAAAGCATATAACAATTCTAATATGTAACAATTCTAACATTTAATCATCACGGGGCAGATTCTGCCCCGTGTTTTTTTAAGAGGTGCAATTTGATAAAGAAAGCAATTTCAATAATATTGTTAATATTAATTATGATAAGTTTAACCTCATGCGGCGAAAAAGAACTTACCAAGTATCAATCTGAATTTATTTTACTTTTTGATACTATTACACGAATTGTGGGATATGCAGAGACAGAAGAAGAGTTCACCGGGTATTCTCAGATTATTCATGACAATTTGAAGGTATATCATCAGCTTTATGATATCTATAATGATTATGAGGGTATTAACAATATTAAAACTATCAATGATAATGCAGGAGTAAAGCCTGTCAAGGCAGATGTAAAAATAATTGACTTGATTAAGTTTTCAAAAGAGCTTTATGTGAAAACAAACGGCAAAACAAATATTGCCTACGGGGCAGTTTTGAAAATCTGGCATGAATACAGGACAGCAGGAATAGAGGACCCTGAAAATGCAGTTCTTCCTTCAGAAGAAGAGTTAAGAAATGCCTCTTTGCATACAAATATTGAAGATATAATCATTGATGAGGAGAATTCAACAGTATTTTTAAAAGATCCTCTTATGAGTCTTGATGTTGGAGCCGTAGCAAAGGGATATGCAACCGAGCAGGTTAGCAAAATAGTAAGGGACAGCGGAATGTATTCAGGATTATTGTCCGTAGGAGGCAATGTACGTGCTATAAACAATAACATCACCACAAATGAACCATGGAATGTAGGAATTCAAAATCCGGATAACCAGGCTGAAAAGCCGGTAATCGAAGTAGTCAGGCTGGATGACAGGTCTTTGGTAACAAGCGGTGATTATGAAAGATACTACATTGTTGACGGAGAGAAATATAATCATATAATAGATCCTGAAACGATGTATCCTGCAAAATATTTCACTTCAGTATCCATAATCTGCAAGGATTCAGGTGTTGCCGATGCCTTATCAACAGCTGTCTTCTGCATACCTTTTGAGGAGGGTATTGAATTAATTAATTTATTGCCTGAAACAGAAGCAATGTGGATTTTCAGTGATAAAACAGTTAAATACAGCGATAATTTCGAAAGCTTTATTAAAAGATAGCACCTGGTTTTTATTGACACTAATTGAATATTAATATAGAATTAATAAGCAATCCTATAGGGATTGCTTATTTGGCATGTCATAACCCCATTTTTCAGAATATTTTTTCCCTGCATGCCTAAGCCCATATAGTAAGCACCCATTAAGAGGTTTTGAATGAAAGATTCGGATTTTATAATTATCAGTAAATTGTCAAAAGGATTTATAAAGTTTTTCTATATATCTGCTGCAGCAACCATAGTAAAGGTTGCTGCAAGTTTTGCTGTGCCTCAAGTTATCAGGTTCACCGTAGACCATGTAATTGATGATGTTCCCCTGAATTATGCAAAACCTGTTATGAATATAATTGATGCTGTAGGAGGGGTAGAATTTTTAAAAGAAAACTTATGGCTTCTTGCCTTCTTAGTATTAGTTTTGGCTCTTATCACAGGAGTGAGCGATTATATAGGCAGAATTACCGTTGCTAAGGGAACAGAAGGGATTATAAAGAGTATTAGGGATAAACTGTTTGAGCACATACAAAAGTTACCCTACAGCTGGCATATAAAAAATCAAACCGGAGATATAATACAAAGGTCGACATCCGATGTGGAAGTGGTCCGTAATTTTTTAAGTACGCAATTGGTTGAAATGTTCAGAACAATCATGCTGGTTGTAATATCCTTGGTATTAATGTTTTCAATGAACTTTAAGCTTACTCTTGCAGTATTGATATTTATCCCTATAGTGGTTTTATATTCAACAATTTTCTATGGAATACTGGCAAAAAAATTTCTGGCAGCCGATGAAGCGGAAGGACAGCTTTTTACTACAATTCAGGAAAACCTGACAGGGGTCCGTGTGGTAAGGGCCTTTGGCCGGGAAAAATACGAAATAGAAAAGTTTTCTCAAAGGAATATTACCTTTTCTGACCTTTGGGTTAAACTTGGATATCAGCTGGGCTATTATTGGGGGCTGGGTGATTTGGTAACAGGGTTACTCCTTATGGCCATTGTTGTCTATGGCTCTTATTTTACCGTAAATGGTGTAATAACATTGGGCGAATTCTTAGCATTTGCTTCTTATACCGGAATGATTGCATGGCCCCTTCGAAGCTTTGGAAGAATTTTATCTGAGTTTAGCAAAACAAAGGTTTCTCTGAAAAGAATCTGTGAAATAATAAGAGAACCTGAGGAATTTGAAAGCCCTGACGCATGTACTCCGGATATTTATAAGGATATTGAATTTAAAAATGTTACATTTAAATATGAAGGGGATATTCCTGTTTTAAACAATGTAAGCTTTAAAATAAAGGCAGGGACCACATTTGCCATATTAGGCGGTACCGGTTCGGGAAAAACTACTCTTATGCATCTCCTAAACCGCTTGTACGACCTGCCCGGCGATACGGGCAGCATTACCATAGGCGGAGTGGACATTAAAAATATTAAAAGAGAACATTTAAGAAAAAACATTGGAATGGTACTTCAAGAACCCTTCTTATTTTCACGTACAATTAAGGATAACATAAAAATAGCATGGCCTGAAGCTTCTATTGATGAAATCAAGGGAGCTGCCTCAATAGCACGGGTTGACGAATCAATAGAAGAATTTTCAAAGGGCTATGATACAATTGTGGGGGAAAGAGGAGTAACATTGTCGGGAGGGCAAAAGCAAAGAGTTGCAATAGCAAGAATGCTGCTTCAAAACACACCGGTTATGGTATTTGATGATTCACTGTCTGCTGTTGATGCAGATACAGATGCAAAAATTCGCTCCTCCCTCAAAAGAAGAAAGGGCTATTCAACAACTATATTAATATCACACCGCATAACAACTTTAATGGAATCTGATACTATTTTAGTATTGGACAAGGGGAAAGTATCAGATATTGGAACCCACGAAGAACTGATAAACAGGGATGGCATTTATAAGGACATATTCAATGTCCAGATGAACCTGTCGGAGGACTTATAATGAATTATTACGAGGAAGAAAGCTACAGCTCATTTAATATAAAGCCCTGGTTAAAATTAAGCAGATTTTTTAAACCTTACAGGAGAAAAATAATAGGTCTTGTTTTGTTTATGTTTCTCACTGCGTCAATGGATTTATCCATTCCCTTGTTTCAGAAATATGCAGTGGATAATTTTATTGTTAGAGACACTCTGGAAGGGATAAATGGTTTCATTGCTCTATACATTGGGGCTTTAGTAACTATGGCCCTATCCGTGACTATATTTGCCCGTTTGGCTATAGAAGTTGAAATGCATATTGGCAAGGATTTGAGAAAGGAAATCTTTGAACACCTCCAAAACCTTTCATTGTCATATTACAACACAACTCCCGTGGGCTACATACTGGCAAGAACCTTAAGCGATACCAATCGAATAGGAGCTATGATTGCATGGGGATTGGTGGATGTATTCTGGTCCCTTGCTTATGTAATAGGTGCATTTATCGCTATGTTTATGCTTAACTCCAGGCTAGCACTTGTTGTAGGAATGGTAATACCAATAATGGCTCTTATAACTGTGTATTTTCAAAATAAGATTTTATCTGCCAGCAGAAAATTAAGAAAAGTGAATTCAAAAATGACAGGGAGTTTCAATGAAGGAATAACAGGCGCAAAAACCTCCAAGACATTGGTAATAGAGGACAAAAACCTTTTTGAATTCAAGGATCTAAGCAGTGAGATGAAGTTTACGGCTGTAAGATTAGCCAGATTAAATGCTCTTTACATTCCCATTATAATATTCTTCGGTTCGGTTTTAACAGCTTTGGTCCTGGCAAGAGGTGGCAGGCTTGCAATGGAGCAGATTATTCAAATTGGAACCCTTTCTGCTTTTCTTTCTTATGCTGTAAACATATTTGAACCTATTCAGCAGCTGGCGAGAACACTTGCCGAAGTCATATCTCTCCAGGCAAATATTGAAAGAGTTACCGACCTGTTGGACCAGGAACCCTTAATAAAAGACAGTGAAGATGTAGTGAAAATTTACGGAGATAATATTAATCCCAAAAAGGAAAACTGGGAAGAAATTAAGGGAGAAATTGAATTTAAAAATGTTACCTTTAAATATCCTGACGGAGATGAGGAGGTTTTAAAAAATTTCAATCTTCATATTCCTGCAGGCACCAATATTGCCATTGTAGGTGAGACAGGTGCCGGAAAAAGCACCCTGGTAAATCTTGCATGTAGATTCTTCGAGCCAACGGGAGGGCAAATACTTATTGACGGGAAGGATTACAGGGAAAGATCCCAGCTTTGGCTTCACTCCAATATTGGTTATGTGCTTCAATCTCCTCACTTGTTTTCAGGAACCATAAAGGAAAATATAAGATATGGCAAACTGGACGCAACAGATGAGGATATTATAAAAGCAGCAAAAATTGTTTCCGTTGATATTATAATCAACAAACTTGAAAATGGTTACAACAGCAATGTGGGTGAAGGAGGGGACAGGCTTTCTACAGGAGAGAAACAGCTTATTTCAATAGCCAGAGCAATATTAGCAGATCCTAAGATATTTGTTTTGGATGAAGCCACATCTTCAGTTGATACAAATACGGAAAGACTTATTCAAAAAGGGATTGAATATTTGTTGAAAGGCAGAACTTCATTCATAATTGCCCACAGACTATCAACTGTTAAAAAGGCTGATATTATTTTGGTTGTCAATGATGGGAAAATTATCGAAAGGGGAACCCACAAAGGCCTTATAGCTAAAAGAGGTCATTATTACAATTTATACACCAAGCAGTTTGAAGAGGAAAAGACTTTGGAACTATTTGGGGAAATTCCTTCTGCCAACAAAGACTAAGTACGGGGACATTCCTTCATGGATTTACTTCACAGGCTTACTTACCATGGAGGTGTGTCCCCCTTCCATTTGATAGAAGAAGGAGTATCCCCATACTTGCTTTTGTCACCAAATTATTACATTGACACAAATTTTTTATTATGTTATTATTTTTATGCTGTGCTACACGGGGAGGCAGCGGTGCCCTGAACTTGCAATCCGCTACAGCAAGGTGGAATTCCCTCTCCGAGGCTTGCATTGTGAGGCCTGCCTTTAGTAAGTGGCGTTGATAACTTGGTCTTGCGCAACAAAAACCTATGAACCCTGCCAGGTCCGGAAGGAAGCAGCAGTAAGTAGACAATTTTGTGTGACGCGAGGGTGCCGGGTTTGAGTTAACTGCTGAAGTAACGCTTGTTATGCATTGTCGAAGGAGGGTGCACAGCATTTTTAATGCTTTTTTATCTGTCATCTAAACAAATTGCCAATCTGTATCTTTTAAAGAGTACAGAATCGGGTATAATTTAATCAGCTTAGGATATAGATTTTTTGGATGGTGATAATAATGGATGACAGAAAGGTTAAAGAAATGGTGTACACAGCTTTGTTTGCTGCATTAGTCTGTGTTGCAACATTTATTATAAAAATTCCCTTGCCTGTTTCAGGAGGGTATGTTCACCTAGGAGACGGATTTATATTTATTGCTGTAATTTTAATCGGTAAGAAAAACGGCGCATGGGCTGGTGCAATAGGGGCATCTTTAGCGGACATAATCGGTGGATACAGTATATATGCACTGCCCACATTTATAATAAAGGGTATAATGGCTTTGATTATGGGACTGATGACAGAAAAGCTTCCTTTTTCCGTAAAACGTAAGTGGATTGCGGGTGCAATAACGGGAAGTGTGTGGCAGGTAATTTCATATTATCTTGTGGGTTCTCTAATGGTAGGAAACTTCCTGACAACTATCAGTGAAATTCCCGGAAACGTTGCTCAATCAGCTGCAGGCATAGTAGTTGCAGCAGCATTTTTAGCAGTGTTCAAGCATACTACCATTAAAGGTACCGGGACACACCTCCTTATGTAAAGGACATGAGGCAAGTCAGAATGAATGCCCCTGAATTTCTATGTTTCATTGTTAATAAGGAACGGTCATTTTATCTAAAATGACCGTTTATGATTTTTGTAAAAATTTATGGTTGCATTTACCGCAGGTTACTGATATTTTACCTTTTCCTCTTGGTACCCTCAGCTGACTGTTGCAGCTCGGGCAGTTGAAGTATTTATAATATCTGCTTGAGCTTGCAATTTTATACTTGTTTATAACCCATAATTTTGCAGGCTTGTAGTATTGGAGAAACTTATTATTTTCATTTCGTCTCACATCAAATTTTCTTGATGTTGTCCTGTATACACTTCCAAAAAACATAAGATATGACAATAAAGTAAATAAATATAAATCAAATGCATTGCCAAGGAATGTTAATACTATGCCTGCTATGAGCATGGCTCTTGTAAGGTGGTCAACTCCATATCTTCCTGCCAAAAAGTTTCTAAACATATCATTCTCCTCTTTACTGTTGTGTTTCTACCGTCTCAGGATTTATGAATTCAGGCGGATATAAAACTTTTTTGGTATCCAGGCCTTCAATGAAATCAGATATTTCTTCGCCCTCTGCAGTTATTCTTATGCTGTCAACTCCCGGTATGGTGGTGAAAGAATACATCAAGGATTCAACCATCATATGCCTTAAGTCGTTTTTATCCTTGTAAACACTTAAAAGTTCTTTATTAAAGTCGAGTACAATCGTCCTTCCCTGAAGGGATACAGTTTTAAGCGCCACAGTTTTAGGTACAGGGCTGGAGCCGTATGATATATCTGTATTTTGATATGCACCAAACATTTTTTCTGCCTTTATTTCTATTGTATCATTTTCAAAAATACCAAGCTGGTCCGGGTAAAGCTGATACTCAAACAGGTAGTATCTGTCATCCTCTGTCTTATGAGCCAAATAAAGGATGTATTTTTTCTCTGTATTAGGCAGGCGGTTTATGAACTCGCTGGACATACCATGAAAGTATGTATCCACATTTCTTCTGTCAACAGTGAATGTAAGATTGTGAATAGGCCAGTATCTGTTAACTGCAAATATTGTTTTTACAAAAGAATTATAAGCCATCATACTGCCAGTAGAGCCGCTGTTATAGCCGTCGTAGGAACTTGGAATATCAATTACCACATTTCCGTTGTTGTAAGTAGTATTTGTAACATCCTTTATCACTGTTGTCATACCCTTGTTCAGAGGGCCGTTTTGCAGCTGCTCAACTGCCATTCTTGTAATCGATTTATCCTCAACTACAAACCTGGTAACCGGGATAACAGTTTCAGCATCAACTGTAGGGAAGTAGAGGGTAAGTCCCTTGGTGCCTGCAGGGGCTTTATTAACCGCCGGATAATATGAGCCTGGAGTATCATAGGTAACTGTAACAGATACAAAAGACCTGTCTTCATCTGATATTAAATTTGAATTAAATATAAATTCATATATACCATCTTCAAGCCCTAAGTTCTTCTGACTTATATTTAAAGCTGTAATCATCTGATTGTCTTCGTTTACTGAAATAGTTGCATCTATTGAAGGTGAAACAGGTTCTAAATTATCAATGCTGCTTTTAATCAGTTTATTATCCTTGTATATGTCAACAGTAAAGATGCTGTCGGCAACAATTCTTACAATTTCTTCCTTAGAAGCTGTATGACTGATTGCTATTGATTCAGGATTCAGTATTTTATCCTCTTCAACTTTCAAACTTAAAGTACTTTCTTCAACGGGAGCTTCAATTTCAATTGTTCCTCTATAGTCAACAGGTGAAAGATTGAACAAATAAGTTGATGATAACAAGCCTATAAGTCCTACTATCAATAAATTAACAAATCCTCTCATAAAAGCACCTCTTATATATATAATCCCAAAAGCCATCTTTTGAGCCAGTGATTCTTCAAGCCGGGCCTTCAAATGACAACACCAAAACATACCTGCAGCAGTTCGGTATGAATATCGGTTTAAATCATTATACAATAAAAAATGATAAAATCAAAGAAATATTTATGGCCGTCCCATACTGCCGATGAAAGATTGATTGAGAACGTCAGGTAACCGACACCAAATAATCTCCATATAATATAATGAGGCAAATATTCCTCCTCTTAAGAAATTTCAGCTGATGTTTTAATGAATGGAGTGGTGAGTATGAATAAAAGAAACTACGACAGAGATATGATGGAAAAAATGTATGACATAATTGAGTTAATATATATTTTAAAAAGGCTTACCGACGATTTTTACGAAGATGATCGCTCGAAACAATACCTGCTTGAAATGATGAACGATATGCAGAATGTCAAATACAGCATTGATAAATACAAAGGGACGGGCATTAAAAGAAATGCCTCAAAATTTGACTACCGACATTACGGTACCGGAGATACATTCATCGATAAAATAATTTTTTACCTAAAATCATTAAATGAAGGGTAATAAAGTAACAATTAAGAGTCTAAGGAATAATATATACTAAAATTATTATTAGGAGGTTCTATATGTTTGGTAATATATTAGGAGACAGCGGAGACAGCTTATTATTCTTCTTCTTGCTTTTAGTAGTTCTTGCTTGCTTCGGCGGAGATGATGGATTGATAGGAGGAATAGGCGGCTTTGGAGATAATGACAGCTTATTATTCTTCTTCTTATTGCTGGTAATAATATTTTGCAGCTGTGACAAGGTTGGCGGAATCGGCGACCGCTGCTGATAAGGAAGGGACTCCATGTCCCCCTTAATGATAATACATTCAAAAAGCTTCCCTCGGGAAGCTTTTAAATTTGCATCTACTTTAAATATTTTTCAAACCAGTTTGTTATTTCTTCCAATCTCCTGACCCTGTGACGGGGTTTGCCGCTTCTTGACAGCTCATGGTTTTCTCCCCTGAACATGCAGAGCCTTGCATCAACACCGTGATATTTCAATGCAGTAAACATCTGTAATCCCTCTGCCAACCAGCATCTGTAATCTTCCTCCGAATGTATGAACAAAGTTGGAGTAACAGCGAGATCGGCATATTTAAGGGGTGAATGAAACCACATTTTTTCAACATTGTCCCAGGGGGTTGACAAGTTTTGGTCTGCATTGAAATAATAACCTATGTCTGTTGTTCCGAATTTAGAAATCCAGTTTGAAATACTCCTTTGGGAAACAGCGCATTTAAATCTGTCAGTGTGACCTATAATCCAGTTAGTCATAAAACCTCCGTAGGAACCTCCGGTTACACCGATTCTTGACCTGTCTATCTGAGGATATTTTTCAAGGACCTTTTCTGTAAATTTCATCAGGTCATCATAATCTATGGTGCCGTACTTACCTCTGATATCTGCAAATTCATCTCCTCTGCCGTCACTGCCCCTTGGATTGCAGAAAAATACAAAGTATCCTTCATTTGCCCAATACTGCATTTCATGATAGAAAATTTCTCCGTAAACAGTCTTAGGTCCTCCATGTATATCTAAAATTCCCGGGTATGACTGATTCTCATCAAAATTAACAGGCTTTAGAACAAATCCTTCAATATTAACCCCATAATTATCAAAATTAAGAGTTTCAGGTTTTACTATGGTCTTAGTTTCCTTTATCTTTTCGTTAAACTTAGTTATTTGAGTTTCAACATTATTTTGAAGAGTATATATTTCCTGCAGACTGCCGCCCCTCAGTCCAATGAATATCATACCTTCGCTGCATATGTCAAAACAGTCCACTGAGCCTATGTCGGCTGTTAATTTCTCAATATTCCCATCCAGTGATAGCTTCTTGACAAATGAACTTTTGTTTTCAGTTGATATAAAATACAGGCAGTTATGGGCGGATCTTTTTAATTCCCCCGCTCCGTACCTGCAGTCTGACCCGGTTGTATTGTACAAACCGTAATCATGCCTGCAAAGAAATTCTAACTCTCCATTCTGGAGTTTATAGAAATTAAAGTTTTGGTTGATTCCGTATTTATCCATGGCAGTAGCAGCCACAACAATATCATCACCCACAAATTCGGCAAATTCAATATAGTATTCCAAATCTTCAACAAGGCAAAGAGCCTGACTGTTATACAAATCATACATGAAAAGCCCTGTTGTCAATTCCATTTTATTTGTATAACTTGAAGAAACGTATAAGGCTTTTCCGCTCTTTATGCTTGTCACACTTACATTTTCAAATTGATTTGATATTGGCAAAATATCCTTTGTTCCCTTGTCAAACAAATAAAGCCGGTTTCTTTTCTTGTTTGTGAATCCCTCTCCGTTCGCCCAAAAAGGGATTTCATCCAATATCTCGTAGTCCTTGTTTTCTTTTATTAAATCAACTGCCTTAGTTTTCTCCTCTCCTTTGTGAGAATGAAGATTAATATCGTAATGGTCATAGGCAGCTGTTAAGAGAAACTTCTCATCGGCTATTTTCTTAATGCTTTTTACTTTCATGGGAATACGCATATATTCATATGCTTCCCCTCCCCTTATATCAATTGCATAGAAAACAGTCCAGTACTCGCCCTCCTTGATTCTTTTTTCCAGTTTTTCATCTCTCAAGGAAGGAAACAAAATTGTATTATTGTCAAGCCAAATAAAACTCTTTTCCTCATTTAAGGAAGTAAGTTTTTTATATTCCAAGGTGGTGCAGTTAAACAGCCATATGTTGGACAAATATTTATTATCCTCAAAATCAGAGGTATGTACCACAAAAGCAGCCTGGTTTTTATCCGGTGACAGTTCAAGCCCGGATAAAAAAGTGTAGTCTAAAAAATCCTTAAGTTTTAAATTTTCCATTTAATCTTTATTACCTCCTTTTTAGTGTCTCCCGTATAATTCAGGGAAATTACTTTAATCCGGAATTCATTGGGTCACCGCATTATTAACACCATTATATATTTAAAAGAACAGTTGCGCAATTAAAACTATTGTTTAAGAATAGTTTTGAGAGTATAATTGAAAAGGAATCAAACAGGAAGATTTGTCGTCCTGTGGTACCTGAGCGGATGAAATATTTTCTTTAGCCATAATCGCATAAAAGGAAGGAATGAAAAGTGGATAATTTTATATTTTCTTTGAATGTTGTTTTGCCATTGGTATTATTAATGTTAATAGGAGTATTCCTTAGAAAAATAAAAATATTCGATGAATTTTTTTTGAATAAATTAAGTATATTTATTTTTAAAGTATCCATGCCATTCCTTCTTTTCAATAATATTTATACAGGTAAAATATCAGATACTGTAGACCCCTACTTTGTCATACTTGCTCTTATACTGGTTTTAGGAACTATCGGCATACTCATTATGGTTATTCCTAAATACGTGAAAGAAAACAGGAACAGGGGAGTTTTAATTCAAGGTTTGTATCGAAGTAATTTCATTCTTTTTGGAATCCCTCTCTCTGTAAATATTTTCGGAGATGAAGGGCTGGCGGCAGTAACAACTCTTGTAGCCATAATAATCCCGGTTTATAACTTTGCAGCAGTTATAGTTTTGGACTTATTTACTGATCACAGGCAAAACTACAAGGAAACTGCTGTAAGCATATTGAAAAATCCTTTAATAATAGGGACAGTGCTTGGCATTTTAACATCTGTTTTTCAAATCAAACTTCCGGCTGTACTTGATAAAACTATTGCAGATATTGCAAAAACTGCAACTCCCATGGCCTTGATGGCTCTAGGAGGAGAAATAGAAATAAACAATATATGGAAGAATATTAAATACCTGATCCTTGTTTCGGCAGGAAAATTATTTATCATTCCCGCAGTTACTATAATGATTGCATTTTTTCTTGGATACAGGGGCGCTGAACTATGTGCATTCTTATGCATGATGGCACCTTCTACGGCTGTATCCAGCTACACCATGGCACAGCAGTATGACTGCAATCATGAACTGGCGGGTCAAATAGTTTTTTTTACAACTATAATCAGTCCCTTCAGCATTTTTTTGTTTGTATTCATGTTAAAAACAACCGGTTTATTTTAAAATGTACCAGTCATTATACCAAGCCGAACAGGATCTTGGTATTATCTCTTGCTGAAAAAAATGGAATATATGGATATTATTTTTACCTATTGATATTATTGGAATAATAATAAAAGTAGAATAGTCAATAATATTCATGTAGATGCAAAACATCTTCAAATACATGTATATGAAGGGATGATGGGAATAAAAAGGTTCAGTTTCAGCAATAAAAACAATGATGATAAGCTAAAGAATTGGGAAAACAAAGCAAAATTAGACAGCCAAGAAAACTTAAAGGAGCAAATGAGCCGAATGAATAACGAAAACAAAAATAGGAACGAAAGCAAATTTGAAAACCGTAACGAAAATAACAAATTTGAAAACCGTGACGAAAATAACAAATTTGAAAACCGCAGCGAGAACAGATTCAACAACCGCAATGAAAACAGCTTAAAAAACCAAAACAACGAAAATAACAAGAACAACAATGAAAATAACAAAAACAAAAATAAGAACAAGAATAATCAGAACAATT
>Ga0208458_1000606_pt1 | contig 36281 bp, 28 predicted proteins | sample AD_UKC085_MetaG_FD_184432 | JGI IMG/M metagenome (GOLD analysis project Ga0208458, IMG submission 184432) | Active sludge microbial communities of municipal wastewater-treating anaerobic digesters from USA - AD_UKC085_MetaG (SPAdes) (version 2) | ecosystem: Engineered > Bioreactor > Anaerobic >... | reverse complement strand
ACCGCTCATATCGGGCCGCCTGCAAACACTCTTCCATCTCCAACTCCAGCATCGCCTGCATCGTCTGTTGCACCACCGGCACTAAAAAATCCTTCTGTGCCATTAAGGCCTGCTTCACTTCTTCCAACTCCAATGCTACTGTCTTTACGTTCTTTTCAACCTTTCGGGTCATGGTTCTTTGCCTTTCGTTTCTGGGTCCTCTATTCACCCCAGTGGCTTACCATGACCCGCTGCTTTTTGCAGAACTTTTAGGACACTACCGGCTAAATGGGGGTGGGGCGTGCCAGAGCGAATGTTTAAGCTGGGTAGCCGGGGTGGAAGCGTTTGCTAAATACTGTGAAATCAGCAGCTATGCGCAAACCACCCCGCCGGAAGCGTCGCGAGAGGCATGGTTTTTGCCCGGGAAACGCCATTTGCCGTAATGGAGCGGCGGCCGATTCCCCGGTTTTTCGCGTTTTCGATGGGCTTTTATGCCGATTTGGATGCGGCGCCGGGGCTAAACCAGGGGATGTTTCCAGGGTTGGCGGTAGGGGCGGCGGAGGAGTTTGGTGGCGGCGCGATCCCCGACGACCTCGCGTTTCCGGGGGTCATAGACCAGTGCGCGCCCGAGTTGCATTGCCAGGTTGGCGAGGATGCAACTGGCGGTGGAGATGTGGCCCTCCTCGATATCGGCGATGGGCCGGCTCCGCTGTTCGATGGCGGCCAGGAAATCAAGCAGGTGGCGGCGGGTGGCGGGCGCGGCGTTGAGTTCAATCCCTTTTTCGGTCACGTCCTCGGGGTATTGCTCTTTTTCGTAAACACACTCGAAATGCCGGGGCGGGGAGTTCTTGTCCACCGGGACGAAGTCGGCGCGCAGGGTGCTGGCTTTGAGGACGCCTTTTTCACCGTGGATGAACAGCGCCCAGGGGTAGTCCGGGTCGGTGGGGGCGCCCCAGGTTCGATGTTGCCAGACGCAATGGAACTGGTCGTATTCGAAGGTTGCGGTCTGGGTATCGGAGATGTTGGACTTGCCTTCTTTTTGAACGTAGATGCCGCCGGCGGAGGAGATTCGTTTGGGCCAGCCCAGCCCCAGCATCCAGCGCACCGTATCGAGCATGTGGACGCACATATCGCCGACGATGCCGTTGCCGTATTCCATGAAGGTGCGCCACCAGCGGACGTGCGGGAGGCCGTCGTAGGGCCGCAGCGGGGCGGGGCCGGTCCACATTTCGTAGTCGAAGAAGTCGGGCACCGGCTCAACGGGCGGGTTGCCGTTGGCCCGCATGGGGAAGTAGCAGCACATGTCCACGTGGCCGATCCGGCCCAGCAAGCCGGCGTCCACGATTTGCCGTTTGGCTTCGATCAGATGGGGCGTGCTTTTGCGCTGGGTGCCGACCTGCACGACGCGGCGGTGGCGGCGGGCGGCGGCCAGCATGGCTTCGCCTTCCAGCACGTCCGCGCTGATGGGCTTTTGCACGTACACATCCGCCCCGGCCTCGAGGGCGGCGATGGTATGCAGGGCGTGCCAGTGATCCGGGCTGCCGACCAGGACGATGTCCAGGTCATGCGCGGCGAGCATTTGGCGGTAATCGCCGTAGGCGCGGGGCTTCTTTCCCGATTTCTGCCGTTGCCGGGCCATTTCGACCGCCTCGGCGAGCAACCGCTGGTCGGGGTCGCAGATGGAGACGATCTCGACCGGGGCCACCTGGACCAGGCGCCAGAGATCGCTTTTGCCATACCAGCCCGCGCCGATGAGCCCGACCCGCCGGGGCTTGCGCTGCACCAGGTCCAGCGCGTCCGCGCCGAGCGCCGGCAGGGCCGCCAGGGCGGCGCAGGCGGAAGCGGACTGGAGGAACCGGCGGCGGCTGATGTTGAACCGGGCGGGAGAGAACGGCGCAGACACTGGAGTTTGCATGGGCCCAGTATTAGGCGGGCCGGGCGGCGGAAGCAACCCCGGCGTGCGGCAATCCGCGGGCCGGGCACGGAGCCGGGCGCGGGGTCAGCCGCCCAGCAAGGTGCGGACGCGGGCTTCGAGGTCCGGATGCCTGACCAGGGTTTCGCCCACGAGGATGGCCCGGGCGCCGCACCGGGTCAGGCGCACGACATCGGCGCGGGTGCGGATGCCGCTTTCCGCGACCAGCAAGGGCGGAGGGCCGGCGGCGGGCGGCGCGGCGCGCAAGCGCGCGGCCAGGCGCTCGGTGGTTGCCAGGTCCACCTGAAAGGTTTTCAGGTCGCGGTTGTTGATGCCGATCAGCTCGGCGCCGGCGGCCCGGGCGCGGTCCAGCTCGGCTTCGTCATGCACTTCGACCAGGGCGGCCAGGCCCGCTTCGCGGGCCAACGCGTGCAAATGCCGCAACTGCGCGTCGTCCAGGATCGCGGCAATCAGCAGGACGGCGTCGGCGCCCCACTCGAGGGCCTCCAGCACCTGTCGCTCGTCAATGAGAAAATCCTTGCGCAACAGCGGCAGCTTCACCGCCGCGCGAATCTCCTTGAGATAGGACAGCGACCCCTGAAAGAAGCGCTCATCCGTCAGGACGGAAAGGCAGCTCGCTCCCGCCGCTTCGTAGGCCCGGGCAATCAGGACGGGATCGAAGTTCGGGCAGATGACGCCGGCGGAGGGGGAAGCCTTCTTGACCTCGGCGATCAGCGCGGGGCCGGGCGGCGGCGGGTTTCGCAGCGCGGCCAGGAAGTCCCGCCGCGGGCCGCCCGCCGCCTGCGCGGCGGCGATGGCGGCGGCCGAAACCGGGCGCTGCGGCAGGCGGGCGACTTCCCGCTGTTTTTGAGCGACGATGGTGTCCAGGATATTCATGTTAGCGAAAGGGCGTATTGCGCCGGGCCAGCCGGCTCCGCCGGTTCAAAGCGGGGGCGGGTTGGGGCGCGGGAAGCGGGAGACGGTCAGTCTTCTTCATCCCGGATTCCCTGCATCCGTTTATTGGGGCAGCCGGCGCGCAGCCAGGCGGTGATGAAGGGGTCGAGGTCTCCGTCCATGACGGCCTGGACGTTGCTGGTCTCGACGCCCGTGCGCAGGTCTTTGACCATGCGGTAGGGCTGGAAGACGTAGCTCCGGATCTGGTTGCCCCAGGAGATGCTGCCTTTTTCGCCGTAGAAGCGCTCCATCTCGGCCTTTTGCGCGTCCAGGCGCTGGGCGTAGATGCGCGAGAGCAGCAGTTTCATGGCGGCGGCGCGGTTTTGATGCTGCGAGCGCTGGCTTTGCGACGCCACCACCAGCCCGGTGGGCAGGTGCGTGATGCGGACGGCGGTTTCCACCTTGTTGACATTCTGGCCGCCTTTGCCGCCGGAGCGGAAGGTGTCAATCTGGAACTCGTTGGGCGGGATGGCGAGGTCGGCGTCGTTCTCCTCGATTTCGGCAATCACATCCACGCTGGCGAAACTGGTGTGGCGGCGTTTATTGGCGTCGAAGGGCGAGATGCGCACCAGGCGGTGGACGCCGCGCTCGGCCTTGGTGTAGCCGTAGGCCTTTTCCCCGCTGATGATGAGCGTGGCGCTCTTGATGCCCGCCGCTTCGCCCGGGAGCACGTCCTCGACTTCGACCCGCCAGCCGCGCGTTTCGGCCCAGCGCTGGTACATGCGCAGCAGCATGCCCGCCCAGTCGCAGGATTCCGTGCCGCCCGCCCCGGCGTTGATGCTGACGATGCAGTTGCGCTGGTCGTGGGGGCCGTTCAGGAAGGCCCGCAGTTCGAGCGCCTCGAGGTCCTTGAAAAACCCGGTGAGGTCCCGCTCCAGTTCCTGCCGGAGCTGGGGCTGGGCGGCTTCGGGCTCGGCTTCGCCCAGTTCCACCATGACCTCGAAGTCCTCGACCTGCCGTTCCGCTTTGAGCAGCGGCTCGATGCGGCTGCGGATCGAATTGGCCTCGTCAATGAGCTTCTGGGCCTGTTCGCGGTTGTTCCAGAAACTCTCGGCCGCCATCAGGGCGTTGATTTCCCCCAGGCGGCGCTGCGCGTTGGGCACGTCAAAGAAACCTCCGCAGATGAGCCAGCTTATCTGTGGCGGTGACCAACTCGGCTTTGATTGTCTCGAACATATCTGCAGGGTAGGGCGCGGCGGCGGGATATGCAAGTGGAACCGGGAACGGGAGGAGCGGCGGCGCGGGCGGCGGCCAGAGGGGGTTGCGTGTGTTGGGCGGCGGGGCCGGGGTCTTTCCGTCTTGAATCGCCTCGCCGGAAGCCCGAAGCTGGCGGGGATGAAATTCGCCATCTGCAACGAGATATTTCAAGGGTGGAATATGGAAGACATCCTGGCCTATGCCGCCCGGATCGGGTATGCCGGGGTGGAAATTGCCCCCTACACGCTCGCCCCGTCGGTGACGGATATTTCGGCGGGCGAGCGGCGCCGGCTCCGGGAATGCGCCGCGCGGCACGGGGTGGCGATCGTCGGCATCCATTGGGTGCTGGTCAAGCCCGAGGGGCTCTATCTCAATCATCCCGACCGCGCGCGGCGTGAGCGCACGGCCCAATACTTTTGCGACCTGGTGGATTTCTGCGCCGACCTCGGCGGCCAAGTGATGGTTGTCGGCTCGCCCAAACAGCGGAATATCCTGCCGGGCGTCTCCCCGGAACAGGCGCGGGAATGGGCGGCGGCGACGTTCCGCCCGGCGGTCGCCCGGGCGGAGCAGCGGGCGGTCACCATTTGCTTTGAGCCGCTGGCGCCGGCGGAGACCAACTTCATCAACACCGCCGCCGAGGCCCTTCAATTCATCCAGTTGGTCCCCTCGCCCCGGTTCCGGATCATCCTCGATGTGAAGGCGATGTGTTCGGAGGCCAAACCGATCCCGCAAATCATCCGCGAGTCCTGGCCGCACTTTGCCCACGTGCATGCCAATGACCGCAACCTCAAAGGCCCCGGCTTTGGGGAGGTGGATTTCCGGCCCATCGCCGCCGCGCTGCGGGAGGTGGGCTACCAGGGCTTCGTCTCGGTGGAAGTCTTCCAGTTCGAAGACGGCGCGGAGACCATCGCCGTCCGGAGCCTGGAGTATCTCCGGAGCGCGTTTGCCTGAAAGGGGCCGGGGCGGGGCGGCCCGCCGATTATGGGGCCGGGGCCGCCGGCGCGGCGGCGGCGGGCGGCGGGGCGTTTGCCTGCTTGGCCAGCGTCTGCTCGATCTCGGCCAGCAGCTCGTCGCTATTGATGGGCTTGTGGAAGAAGCCGGTGGCGCCGGCCGCCAGTGCCCGTTCCTTGCATTGGTCCGGGTCGCCGCCGGTAATGACCAGGATGGGAATGTTCCGGCCTTCTTCGAGCCGCCGCAGCCAGTTCATGATCAAATAGCCGTCCCAGGCCACGCCCCCGCCGTGGGCCACGTCGGGCGGGAAACTCAAATCGAGCAGGATGAGGTCGGGTTTGTGGCGCCGCACCGCGCCGATCGCCGCGCTGCCGTCTTCCGCCGTGACTACATCGTAGCCATGCACCGTCAATTTCATGGACAGGGTCTTCAAAATGACGGGGCTGTCATCCACAACCAGTATCTTTCGGTGTCTCATAAATAATTTAGCGCGTGCCGGGCACTGCCGCTCAGGCAGCAAAACATATTCCAACCGCCCGGCGGCGGGGGCGGATTCTGTTGGCCGAATCCGCGGAGTTGGCGCAAACTGGCGCGTCCGTGGCCAATATCTACTACGATCCCGGCGCCGCGCGCGCGGCGAAGGTGCAGGCGCTTTTCTCCCGCATCGCGCCGCGCTACGACTTGATCAACGATGTGCAGAGCCTGGGCCTCCACCGGCTTTGGAAGCGGCGCGTGATCCAACTGGCCCGGCCCCGGCCCGGGGAGCACGCGCTGGATTTATGCTGCGGCACCGGCGACCTGGCGCTGGCGCTGGCCCGGCGCGGCGCGCAGGTCATCGGCCTGGATTTCAACGAGCGCATGCTGGCCGCCGCCAAGCGGCGCGCCGCCGCCTTCCGCCCGCGCGCGGGGACGCCGCCTCCTTCTCCCGCCGCCCCCTCGGAGGCTCCGCCCGCGGCTTTGCGCTTTGTCCGCGGCGATGCGCAGTGCCTGCCTTTTCCGGATGCCTCCTTTGACCTCGTGACGATTGGCTACGGCTTGCGCAACCTGGCGAGCTGGGAAGCCGGCCTGGGCGAAATGCAGCGGGTCGCCCGCCCTGGCGGGCGGCTGGTGGTGCTGGATTTTGGCCGGCCGGACAACGCGCTCTGGCGGCGCCTCTACTTCGCGTATCTCCGGCGGTTGGTGCCCTGCCTGGGGTGGCTCTTTTGCGGCAGCGCCAGCGCCTACGCCTACATTCTGGAATCCCTCCAGCATTACCCGGCCCAGCACGGCGTGGCGGCGGCCATGCGCGGCCATGGCCTGGCCAACGTGCGGGTGCTTTCCCTGCTCGGCGGCGTGATGGCCATTAATTATGGCGAGAAACCCGGCCCCTCTCTCTCGCCTTGCCAAGGCCGAAATGGTCTGGCCAGAATGCCGGGGTGAACTTTCGCGGGAAGATCATTGCCTGGGATGAACTGCCGGCGTGGCGGGCCGCCCGGCGCGCCCGGGGCCAGCGCCTGGTGGTCACCAACGGCTGCTTCGACCTGCTCCACCTCGGCCACGTCACGTACCTGGAGACCGCCCGCAAGCAGGGCGACGCCCTCCTGGTCGGCGTCAATGGCGACGCGGCCGTGCGCCAGTTGAAAGGGCCGGAACGCCCGGTGACGCCCGCCGACGATCGCGCCGCCGTGCTGGCCGCGCTGGAGAGCGTGGACGGCGTCTGCATCTTTGCGGAAACCACCGCCACGCGCTTCCTGGCCGCCGCCCAGCCGGACATCTACGTCAAGGGCGGCGATTACACCTTGGAAACCCTCAACCAGGAGGAGCGCCGCACCGTCGAGCGCGCCGGCGGCCGGATTGTAATCATCCCCTTCGTGCCGGACCGATCCACGACGGCGACCCTCCGGAAAATCATGCGCCTGTAGCCCGGGCCGGGAATGAACATTCTGGTCATCTCACTGGCGGGCATCGGCGATACGCTGTTCGCCACGCCGCTGATTCACGAGCTGCGCGCCAATTTCCCCGCCGCCCGCCTGGACGCCCTGGTGCTGTGGCCCGGGGCGCGGGACTTGCTGGAGGGCAACCCCCATCTCAACACCGTTTATCAGAAGAACCTGCTCCGGGCGGGCAAGGCCGAGGCCCTGCGGTTCCTGTGGCACTTGCGCCGCCAGGGCTACGACCTCTCCCTCAACACCCACCCCCAAAGCCGGGTGCATTACCGCGCCGTGGCGCGCGTCATTAATGCCCGCGTCCGGATCAGTCACCAATACGACAACGCCTGCGCCCTGGACCGGCTGCTGGTCAATCGCACGCTGCCGCAGGACTACACCCGGCACGCCATCGAGAACAATCTCGCGCTGCTGGAAGCCGCCGGCGCCCGCCGCACCCTGCCGCGCCATGAATACGAAGTCTTCCTCACCGCCGCCGAAACCCAGTGGGCCGGGGACTACCTCGCCCGCCACCAGTGGGCCGGGCGGACGCTGCTCGGCGTCCATGTCGGCTCCGGCGGCACCAAAAACCTCCCCCTGCGGCGCTGGCCGCTCGACCATTACCTCGCCCTCTTCCAGGAACTGCGCCAGTCGCATCCCGAGCTGGGAATCCTGCTCCTGGGCGGGCCGGAGGAGGCCCAGCCTCATCAGCGCCTCGCGGCGCAGACATGCCATGAGCAGGTGCGGGTCGCCCAGACCGGCAGCCTGCGCCAGGCCGCCGCGCTGCTCCAGCGCTGCGCGGCTTTTCTCAGCGTGGACACGGCCCTCATGCACCTGGCCGCCGCCATGAAAGTGCCCCGGCTTGTGGTCATCGAAACGCCCACCTGGAATAAGCCCATCGAGCCTTACGGCCACCCCTTCACGCTCATCCCCAATCCCGCCGTCGCCGGGCGCAACCTTGACTACTATCGCTACGACGGACGCGGCATCCGCGGTTCGCCCGCCGAGCTGCTCCGCTGCATGTCCGCCGTCTCCGTTCCCGCCGTTGCCCAGGCCCTGCGCCGCCTGCTTTGACCGATGACCCCGCCCCCGCCACCCCCCGCGCCGCCGCCGCCGCTCCTTTCGGTCATCCTCCTCAACTACAACGGCGCCCGCTGGCTCGAACGCTGCCTCCAGTCGCTCCGCTCCCAGACCCTCTTCGACCAGCTCCAGGTGATTCTCGCCGACAATGCTTCCAGCGACAACTCGGAGCCGCTGGCCCGGCCCATCGTCGAAAGCTGGCCCAACGGCATGTTCCTCCCGCACGGCCAAAACCTCGGCTATTGCGAGGGCAACAACCGCGCCGCCGAACACGCGCGCGGCCAATACCTGCTTTTCCTCAACAACGACACCTGGCTTGAACCCCGCTGCCTGGAGGTGCTGCTCGCCGAAACGCAGCGCGCCGGCGCCGCCGCCGCCGGGCCGCTGGTTCTCGATTACGAAGACGACCGCTTCCAGTCGCTCGGGGCCTTCGGCTTTGACCTCTTTGGCCTGGCCAGCACGCGCGTCCCGGCCGCAACCACGCGCCCGGTGTTCATGCCGGAGGGGTGCGCCTACCTCATCCGGCGCGATCTCTTTCACCAGTTGGGCCGCTTCGATCCGCAGTTCTTCATGTTCGCGGATGAATACGATCTGTCCTGGCGGGTCTGGATTTCCGGGCACCAGGCGGTGGCGGTGCCGGCGGCGCGGCTGCACCATCGCGGCGCGGCGCAGGTCAACCCCGCCGGGGGCGGCGCGACCGTCGAGTTCCGCACCAGCGACACCAAGCGCTTCTACGCCAACCGCAACCATCTGCTGACGCTCCTCAAGAACGCCCGCGGCCTGCTCTTGCTGCTGGTGCCGCTCCAACTCGCCCTGCTCGCCCTCGAAGCCCTCGTCAGCCTGGTCCTCATCCGCCGCTGGACCTTCGTCCGGCGCGCCTACGGGGATGCCGTGATTGATTGCTGGCGGCTGCGGAAGCATATCCGGGCCGAGCGCCGCCGCATCCGCCAGTTCCGCCGCCGGGGCGACGGGTGGATGCTGCGTTTCCTCCGCGTGCGCTGCAACCGCTGGGACGAGCTCCAACGCCTGCGCCGCTTCGGCGTGCCCAAAGTCACCCCCCGCTGAACGGGAGCCGGGCAAAAATCCCCGGCGGCACTGCGGACTACCCGGCTCACGGATGAGCAGGTCGCCATTGCCGAGGCCGGGTTCAAACGGCTGGAGCGCGACCAGGACTTGCTCACCGCCATTGACCATTGGCTGCGGACTGGGAAACCGTCGGTGGTCAAGGAGTCGCCACGGCTGGATGATGCGTTGAAGGAATACACCACCTGGATGGATGCCACGGAGGAGTTGCGCCTGCAGACGAAGTTGAACCTGCGGCGGCGCGTGACCAACTTCGTCAAGGGGGTGGGCAACAAGCGGGTGATTGATGTGGTGCCCGAGCATGTCGAGCAATACCTGGCCAGCCGGAATGTGTCGCCGATTACCAAGGATGCGGACCGGCGGGCGGTGTCGAGCTTCTTCGTATGGTGCATGAAGGGCAAACGGCACTGGGCGATCAACAACCCGTGCTATGCGGTGGAGATCGAGGGCATGGCGACCAACGGTGACCATGAGCCGGCGGTGTTGGCGGTGGATGACTGCGAGAAGTTGCTGCGAGCGGCTGAGGGATTCGAGGACGGGAGGTTGGTGCCGTATATCGCCCTGTGCATGTTCGGCGGTCTCCGGCCACATGAGGCGGTGAGGGTGACGTGGGAGCAGATCAACCTGGCGGACTGCGAGCTGCGCCTGCGGGCAAGCCAGACGAAGACGGGCACGGGGCGAACGGTGCAGATTTGCCCGGCGTTGCGGGCGTGGTTACGGCGTTACAAAGGGGTGGATGAGATATACCGTCCGTATTTTGACGAGAAACTGCGGGAGGTGCGGACCGGCCTGGGTTATGGAAGGCCGACGAAGGAAAAGCCCGACCTCAGGCCCTGGGTGCCGGATGTGCTGCGACACACGGCGATCTCGCATTACTTCCGCAGCACAGGCAGCTACGGCAGAACGGCGGAGCAGTTCGGGAATTCGGAGAGCATCATCAAGAAACATTACCAGAGCCGGGTGAGCAGCAAGGATGCGAAACGGTTCTATGCGCTGAGGCCGGTGCCGGTGAAGCCGGCAAAGGGGCTGGCCGGGGCACGGCGGCGCACACGGAAGGCAACTTCACCGGCGGCGAATGTGGTGGCGCTGCCGGTGCAGGCGGCGGCGTAGGTGTGCTACGCGAATGCAATGGCTGGGCTCGCCGCTGCGGCGGTATCAGCCGCCGTAGGCGGCAATTTTCCTCCGCCCACTTGCCTCAGCTTATATCTCCAGTTGCGCTTGGCCTGCACCGGGGTGTTGAAGGCGGAGTTGCCGGGGCATGCGGACAGCCCATCGAAGGCCCAACCCACCGGCAACCAAAACATGAACCAAACTATGGGCTAACCCGTTTCGTTTCCCCGTTTCCAGTGGGACCTACGCCACAATGTTAGTGAGGCCCGCGCTTGGGAGCATGAGGACGAAGTTGCTCAATCAACGACTCGACGTAGTCCGGGATTCCGTCGGCATCATCGTCAGCGGGCAGAATTTGGCCGCGCAATTCGCCCCGTGGGTACTGTTCCGTGGAGATGTTCAGGAACAGTTTCCCGCACTTGAGTTGAGCTGTTTGCCTGTCGGTGAGCATGAGCGCACCGCTGGACAGGATTTGTCCCGGCGCGCCCGGCTGTCCCGGAATACCCCACTCCGGAATGACCACGGAGGCGGTTGTGTCCAGGGTGAACACCGGGCTGTGAGGTGGCGACGGATGACGCGCCGGCCCGAACGCGGCGATGGTCCGCGCCCCGAAGTCGGCATCGAGGGCTATTGCGTGAAACAAGTAGCTCCCGGTTAAGACAAACGAAGCGTTGGCTTGCCGCGCGCTGCCGTTGGGCGGGACGGCCGCACGCCCGTTCAGCGTGGCGTCAAGTTGCGCGGGATAAGCAGGAATGATCTGGCCCCGGAGCTCCCCGCGCGGGAGGCTCGCGGACGCGAGATTCACGTAAAGGTGTCCGCTCAGCAGTTGGATGATCTGGGGTGGTTTGAGCTGGATCTGTCCCCGGTAAACGACCGCGCCGGGGAATGCGGGCCAGCGCGTGTCGGGCAGCACCAGGGGTGGCGGGACGTTGGAGATGCTGAAGCTGCCGAGGCGCGCAACCAAACGGCCCGAGTCTTTTCCCGGAGCCGCCGGGCCGAAAATCCCCGCTGCCGTGGGGCGAAATGAGTAGTCCAGTTGCAGCTCGTAAAGCAGGGTGTTGCGGGCGAGGGAGAATGTGCCAGTGCCGGAATGGGGGCTGACGACGTCCGGATCCTGATTCGCGCCGCTCAAAGCCGCTGTGAATGCCAACGTGCCGGGCGAGGACGTGGCTGTCTGGCCAGCTACAATCGGCACGCCGGGACGGGTTTCGCACGCGTATTCGTAAACGATGCCGCCGCCCAGCCAAGAAAGTTCCTGAACTTTGATCCAGCCAAAATGCGGCTCTCCGTCCACGTAGAACTTCAGGCCCGCGTAGGCGAGTTGCGATCGAAACAGGCCGATGTCGCCGCTGAAACTGTAGCTTGCGAAACTCGCCTTGTTGTCACCCGAACAAATCCACCAGTCGTCCTCCGCAGGTAAATCGTTTGTAATGAGAACGCCCGCCGGGAGAGGGCGTATAAAGCCGCCAATGTCATTCCCGCCTGTGAGCTGTATCCACACAGAATTTGAACCGGAGCCCTCAATGTAGAATCCATGTGTCGGACCGCTGTCCGTGTCCACCCGAAAATCCATGATGCCGTCGTGGTTCAGGTCAACCGGCAAGGAATGAGTGAATGGAGGGCGCCCATAGATGGGGGCGCCGAATTCGTGGGTGAACAGCGGGGCGGGCGCGCCGGGCGGCGGATTGGTGATCGCGCCGTACGCTGGATTACGGACAACCGTGTGGATGATGGTATTGCCCTGTGCAAGTGCCTGCTGGCCGGAAAGCAGCCAACAGGCGGACGCGGTGAGCGCAACCAGTCGTGGGAGGGCGACACGCATACGCCTCATCGCACGCGGGCCACACGGTAGAACCGGGTATCGCCGCTCATTGAAACCTCGACCGCGACGTTGGTTCTCGTGGCGCTGATTTCTCCGGTCGCCGCAGTCCAGGTCCCAGAATCCACAGCAGCGCGGGACTGCACCTGATAGACCCGCCCAACGTTCGCAGGCCACTGCATCGCGACGGTGCTGCCCCCAGTTCGCGCGATCTTCTCGATCAGGAGTGCCGGTTCCGCCTGCCGCACGTTACCTGAAACAAAGATCGAAATCCATTGGGCCGCCGTAGCGCCGGTGTCGTCCTTAAGCGTTCCTTTGTGCGTGACGCGGACGGTGTAAACTCCATTCGTCACTGGGTTCACGACGACCACTTGCTCCACGTTGTCGGTGTCGTTGTCGCCTGTGGTTGCAGCGCTGGCAGGAGAGGCGGGATTGAGCTTGTACGGGAAGTTCGTCACGCCGCTGCGAGTTACGCGCAGGTCAAAGTCGTTGACCAGCATCCGGTTGGTTGGGGCCAAGGCGTAAACCGGCGTGCCTGCGGGATCGGTCCAGCAAATCGTGACCACCAGTGGTTCTCCGCCTTTCGCGACAGGGGAGAACTCCACGGAGTCGCCATTGGGCACTTTGACCTCCTTAATGAAAGGTATCGAACCGCTGGCAAAGTTGTTGGTGATGAGCCTCGCCGCCTTGAGCGCGTTGACCAGACCCCAACCAAAGCGATAGTCCGGCCCGGCGTTTGTGCCCGCCTCATCCGCAGTGTGAATCGCCAGCCCGCGCAAAGCAGAAGACAACATTGGTTGATTCGTGCCCACATAGCGGTTGTGGAGCTGAACAAGCAGGTTCAACGAGCCACATACATTGGGGCTGGCCATGCTCGTGCCGGAGTCAGCGTAGTAGTGGCTGTTGGAGGCCGCGCCTGTGGAATAGAGGTTCACACCATCACCTACCACATCGGGTTTAATTCGTCCATCGTCTGCCGGGCCAAAACTGCTGAACGTGGACATCCCGACGCTATTCGACCCTGAGTAGCCTCCGATAATGTTGCTCACAGCGCCGACCGTAAGGCAGTTTTTGGAAACCGCATCTGGCGGCAGACAATCGTACCCGCTTGTGCCACCATCGTCAGGCCGCTGGTAGCTTGGCGGGAAGTAGTAATTGACGCCTTGATAGAAGGCGAGGTGTCCGTTGGCCTGGCTTATCGCCGGCTTGCCCGCGGGGCCGCGCTCGTTTCCGGCTGCACGAACGGGGAGATAGTATCGGGAAGCGTAAACAACGCGATCAAGGTTTGACGATCCAGCATCGTAAATTCCAAAGTACCAATCCTCGGTTGCACTGACGTAATGGTCACCGTACCACTGAGGATAATTCGTGCCCAAGTAGTTGCCGATGCCATACCAGCCGATGGTGGCGAGGCCGTAAGAGTGATTGGACAATCTGAACTGGTTTGTGGCGAACTCGGTCGCCATTTCGGCATAGTCACTGATGAAATCATTAGCAAGAACCACTGCGCGGTTAGCCATTCCTTTCGCCGCGTTGGTTACTCCATACGCGCCCAGCGTCCCTGCCACATGGGTCGGATGGTTGTTGGTGCCGCGTGAGCTTGGCCCGTCCATGATAAAGGCCCGCGTCGAGTTCGTTGTGAATTCGCGGTGGGCGACCCGCGGGTCGCCGTCGTCCCACATCGCGACCTGCGTTCCGTCGCCATTGAGATTCAGCCCGGAATTGCCGTTGGTCCAAAGTTCGTCGCTGCCAAGGGTGTCGGCAGCGTTGAGGTTGTAAGCCCCGAGGTACATCGGCCTGCCGCTCTCCACGCGCACCAATACAGCGCTCGAACCGTCGTCGTTTGTGATGACCAAGGGCCAGCCGTTCTCGTAAGCAAAGTTGGTAGCTGCCGTAAGTTGCTCGGCCTGCATGGTGCCCAGTTCTTCACCCAGTTGCAGCAGAGCTGGCACGGCATTGGACTGCCAGCTTTCAAAACTCTCGGAAATGGGCTCGCCTCCCTCCGTAAGTCCGTTCGGATGCAACCACGGCAGGAATTGTTCACGGTTCTGCGCCCAAGCGGCTTCTTGCGCTGCCTGTTGCGCCGCTTGGGTGGCCTGGGCGAGGAGTGGATTGCTGGCGATTGCCGCGGCTCGGTCCCGCTCGGCTTGGCGGGCTTGTCTGGCGGCGGCTTGCTCCGGGGTGTCGGGGATGCCTGTGTCATCCACGATGTAAACGCCCTTTTCGACCTCGACTACCTCCAATTCCGGGTGAGGGTTGAACGGCAGAGGGGGCAGGTCCGGGTCTTTGGCGGAGTGGAATGAGCCGTGAACCGGGGCTTTCTGATCCGCCGCGTGGACGCTCCCAGCGAGGGTGAAAGCGATAGCAGCGATGATTAACGGCGTGGCAAGTGTGGCGCTTCTTTGAATAGAAAAGTTCATAGGTTCCATGTGTTTGTTTATGTTAAACTACTGTTCCGTTGGCCCTACGTCAGCGAGGCTAATATAGCCCGCGTGGGGTCGGGCGCAAGCGCGGAATGGCAAGTAAACAGGGGGGGGTAGTGGGTTCCGTCGGATGCTTGGAATCTCACCCCAAGGTTCAGGTCTCCTTTATACTGGACACGGTACCGCAGGCCCACGACTGATGGCTATTTCAAGGTGACCACCGTGTTTGTTTGGGACAACAGCGGGGGAGACAGGACGAGCGGGGGTTAGGGCTGCGGTTCGTTGCCGGAAACAAGAAGCGAAAGTCTTTGGAAGTTGACCTGGTTGGATGAGTTCACCAGGTTTTCTTTGTGTGTGACGCGCACCAAGTAGGTCCCTCTAGCAGGAGTGGGGATGGAGACTTGCTCTACGTTGTCTACGGTATTGTCGGTTTTTGTCGGGACACTCACCAGCGAGCTGCATTCAGCACCCAGGGGAAGTTGGTTGTGCCATTCGGGCAAACAACTCTGAGCAAGAATTCATTGACCAGCATCAGGCTGGTCAGTCCGGCTCGGACGCGGCGGGGGGTTCACCCATCGCTTCCAGCCGCTTCTCCAGTTCCTTGACCCGGCGCAGCAGCTCGGGCAGTTGCTGCAAGGCGATCATCTGCCGCTTGGCCTGGCGGTCGGGCTGGGCGGGCGTCCAGAGCCACTTTTCGCCGTCGGGGATATTGTGCATTACGCCGGACTGGGCGACTTGTTGAGTGCGGTGATTACAGGGGATGGGGGTGTCACGCCGCTGATCGCGACTGAGAGCTTTTGGACCGAGGGTGTCGGATTGCCTGGCAGTCCGCCCGAGTGTGTAACGGTGATGCGATACTGTCCCGCCGCCGGGGCGGCAATTGAACTGAACTGATAAGAATTTGCTTTTTGCGCGCCCGCCCGTACTCAGCACTGCGCGGGTGAGGGAGAATTGGTTTTTGAGCTCACCAGCATGTGGCGACCTTATCAGGAGCCGGCTGGGGCGTCAACGCATTTACTGATAGGAAACTGATAGGAAATTGCTTTTTACGCGCCCGCATGTACTCAGTGCTGCGCGGGTGATTGGTTGACCGGGTTCAGGGTTTGAACAAGCGATAGAAGCGGTTGCCTGTGGGCGGACTGATGATGACGGTCTTATGCGTGCCGTCATCCACCGGAGTCGTCACCACATTGCTCCAGTTCCCACTCGTCACGCTGTTGGTGTTCTGTTGCAGTATCCAACCCGTCGAGGGTGAAGGCCACCAGACGGCCACGGTGTTGGTGGCCGTGCGGGCAATGGAAAGCAACGGCGCTCCGGACGTTTGCACCGCCGCCAACGCCCAGAACCCGCCCGTCACCGAGTAATTGCCACCGGCCATGGCGGTGCTGCCGGCATCCGGCTGGCCGATGGTGCCGGTGACCGCATAGACGCCGCCGGTGCTGGTGCCGCCGCCGCCGTCTATCGTCCACCAACCAATCGAGTAGTTCTGCGCGAACGACACGCTTAAGCTGAGGAACAAAAGTGCCACAGAGACACCGAGGCGCAGAGGTTGGACGTACCGGTCTTGGCGGGTTCCGACCGGTAACAAACGGGGCACCAGCCGGCACCAGTCGGCGAGTGCCCTGGCTGCCGTTCCGAAGTTTCCGATGTTCCCGGATTTTTTGAGCTCAACTTTCCAGTTTTTCATAAGGCGCATCCGTGTTGTGTTCTTGCCATGGGTTTCAGTTGCAGGGCCGCGGTTTACCAACTCACATCCGCCGCATCCACGCGCGCCACCCAACGGACTGTCGTCAGGGAGCCTGAACTGCTGGTATTTCCACTCGCGTCTATGGTCAATTTGTTGCCCGCAAGAAGGAGTTGCACCGACCAAGCCACTGGATCAGTGCCCAACGTGGTGTAGGTCGGACTGCCCACAAATGTTGCGGTTCCATTCATGTCCTTGACGACGCCAGTAATGTGAAATCCGAGTGAATCCGTGCCCGGTGGCACGTTCGGGTTGGCCCGAGCCACCAGCAGAATGTCAAAAGCCAGCGTTTGATTGGGCTGGATGGCGAGCATGGTGCCACCGCCGTCCAGTGCCAGTTGGGTCGTCGGGGTGGCGGGATCGGTGAGCCCACGCAGGATGAAGATCGAGTGTTGCGCATCGCCGGGATTAATAAACATGCCCGCGGCATGCGCCAATTGCCCGTATTGCGATGGTTTTGCTTCCCGTCCGCCCGGTACGGTGGCGTAAGGACCGTCGCTCAGGTTATTCGCGCCGCCCCCGATGGTCGCGGCTTCCCCGTGGGCGTAATTACCCACGCCGCCACCCACGGTGGTGTACTGGCGCAAAGCGGCATTCTCGGCTCCGCCGCTGACAGTGGAAGCGGAAGAGTCCGCCGCATTGTAAAAGCCGCCACCCACCGTCGCCGATCCACCCAGCGATTGGTTGCCGGTGCCACCGCTGGCGGTGGCCCACTTTCCTAAGGCGGTGTTTCGTTCGCCGCCGCCCACGGTGGCGGACTCTCCGTCGGCGGAGTTTTCGCGTCCGCCGCTGATTACGCTCCAACTGCCGGACGCGCGGTTGGTGAGCAGCGTCCCCAGGTTCGGATCCAATCCGCCACCGCCCGCAATGGTGGCGGCGTAGCCACTCACATGGTTGTAGCCGCCGCCTGACGCCGTGGCAAACGTGTTGGTGGCCAGATTCAGCCGGCCGCCACCGACGACGCTCCAATTGCCTCGAGCTTGGTTGCCATAAATATCTCCGGATGTCGGATCCGCTCCGCCGCCGCCCCCGACCACCGCCGCGTAACCGTGAGCTTGGTTGTAGCTCCCGCCCGCAATCGTGCCGAACTCGCCCGTTACGTCATTGAACTTGCCCCCGCCAACCGTGGAATGATTTCCCTGGGCAATGCCCGCTTCACCACCACCGATCGCCGCCTGCTGACCGCTGGCGAAGTTGCCGACGCCGCCGCCAACCACGGAGTTTGTGCCCACCGTATTGCCGATGCCGCCGCCAATAACGCCATAGTCGCCGGTGGCTTGATTGGGAAAGACATTTTCTCCGCCGCCGCCGATCACATTGCCCGAACCGCTGGCACTATTGGCGGAATGACCGCCAATCCAGTTCGGCGTGCCGCCGGGCGGCACGCTCGGTTTCACCAGTAGCGCGCGTTCGTTGTTGACGCGCAGTTCCAAAGGGTTGGGATCGGCAGTGCCGAGGTAATCCATGCCGGCCACAATGCCGACGTTGCCGCCAGTCTGCCAAAACCGATCCGCTGGCAGACCGTTAAAAGTCATCGCATCCACGCCCGTCAGGCCCGAACCATCCCCTTGAAAGCTACCGTGGAATTGATTGCCTGGATCAGTGAATTGCACGCTGCCCGGATAGCCGCCCAGCAGGGCGGAAGGCGGCAGTGTCCCTACCACGCCAGCGGCATTCACCTGCCCAGCGTGGATGGCGTAGGGAGTGGGCGTGATGGCCTGTCGCGGCGTCAAAGTGGTGAACGCGCCACCGCCATTGGTGCGTACGGCGATTTCCAGCCAGCGCGCGCTGCCGTCAAACACGCCGCTGCCCGGATCGAGCGTGACGGTGAACCGGCCGTTGTTCACGGCGGTGGCGGTGTTGGTGACGGCGTTGCCCTGCTGCGCGCCGCCGGTCAGGGCGTTGTAAACGGTCAGGCGCAAGTCGTAACTGCCGTTGGCCGGGTTGGTGCCGTCGTTGAGCATTCCCTGATACGTGAACGCCGTGCCTTGGGCCAGGGCGGTCGCCGTTGGCAGGCTGAGGGTTAAGCCCAGCGCCAGGCTGAGCAGTGGTAGTGTGATTTTGGTTTTCATAAGTTTGTGGTTTCAGACTTGGTTCTTGTTGTTGTGGTTTGGTTGACGTTGGTTAATTGAATTCAAGGTTTGCCAATGGTCGCCCAGCCCGCTCGCGTGGCGCGCAAGGTGACAGGGTACTGATAACTGATAGGAAATTGCTTTTTACGCGCCCGCATGTACCCAGCGCTGCGCGGGTGATTAGTTGCATTGCCGGTTGCGCATAAACCGAGTTTATTATACGGAGAATACAATGTCAAGTACCGGGTTGACCAGCCGAGCCGTCGCCGCCGGAAATCCCGTGTTTCCAAAAGCTTCTCAGCCTGCGGACATCCTGACCGATTAGGCCCGGGATCTTGGCCGGCGTGCCGGCTTCGCGGAGATGAAAAGCCCCTGGACCACAACGATTCAGTTGGGCAGTTCAACCGCCCTCCCTCCCTCCATCAGTTTCTGGGCGGACCTGACCCCAAAAACCGGAGCTTCGGCAATCCCATTGTTTAGCGGATTCAAGGGCTTGGCTGCTGAATCCCGAGTCTTCCGCCGGTAAAATCAATGGCTTAGGCTTAAAAAGGGTTAAAATAGGGGCAAAACTTGAGCCATACCGGCTTCGGCACGCTCTGGACACACCTTGGAAATACCTTGGATTTACCCTGCCAACAGGCCGTGTACAAGGGGTGTACAAGGGATGCCCATCAGGTGTACCAGCTAAAATCCCATGGACTCCCGGTGAGCATCCCTTGTACACCCCTTGTACACGGCCTGAAGTCAGGGTATTTCAAGGGCTTCTGGATAATGGGCAGGGATGCTTGGAAAGGCCGAAACGAGGAGAGAGAATGGGAGGATAATTGCTAAGCTTGGTAAAAGCAGGTGGTTAAGAATCCAGGGCTGATAAAAGGCGGCTTTTTGAGGGTGGGAGGGCGTCTGGATGGCTTTTGAATGTCTTCTCTGAAACGTTGACGTTGCGTAGTTCAGCCGTATGCCTTCGTTCCGTTGGAGCCGAGACGGGCCTGATAAGCTCGTGACTGAGTATGCGGCGCAGTGCAAGAAGGTGCTGGGGCGGTTCGTGAACTTCGTCCAGGCGCAGAATCCGAAGGCGGTCGAGATTGCGCTGGTGACGCGCAAGCTCGCCCAGGCTTTTATGGGCGCGGAGGCGGAGCGAGGGGTTGGCGCGAAGACCTGGAATGACACGCTCAAGCTGCTCCGCGCCACGTTCAAATATCTGCTGCCCGCCGGCGCGGGGAATCCGTTTTACAACATGGTGACGAAGGATGCCGAGACGGTCTTCCGCAAGCCGTTCACGCCGGAGGAACTGAAGGCCATTCTGGACGCGGCCCAGGATGATGATTTCATCCGGCCCATTATCATCACCGGGATGTGCACCGCGATGCGCCGGGGGGACTGCTGCCGGCTCAAGTGGAAGGATGTGGATCTGGCGCGGCGGTTTATCACGGTGAAGACGGCCAAGACCGGCCAGACGGTGAGCATCCCCATTTTTCCGCTGTTGCTGGGCGAGTTGGCCAGCCTGCCGACGCAGGGCGAGGAACTGGTGTTCCCGGAGCAGGCGGAGATGTATAAGACTGATAGGAAATTGCTTTTTACGCGCCCGCATGTACTCAGCGCTGCGTGGGTGATAGTTTCCGTGACAGGCCGCGCTCGCTCCCCAACACTTCGGGCACGGTGTAGTTAGTCCGGAGCGTTTTCGTCGTGGCCAGATGGTCCACGTTGAGCAAAACTCCATCCCGCATATCGCCAATGGGAATGGTCTGGCGGTCATGAAACATTCTGCCACCGCATCCGGTCACTCTCTGGCGCAGTTCCAGCGTCAGGACGGAGCGGTTCCGGCTTTGCCCGAGTCGGATTCCGTATTCCGGCGCGGGCAGGCGCACGAGGATTTCATCCCGCAATACCCCACCCGGACTGGCCACGGGCAATCCGACGTATTCGACAAGCACGTTCCACAACGGCTCGCGGATTTTGTTGTAAACGTAGTTCAAGCAGTTGCGCTCATATACGCGCTGATGGATTTGTGGCATGAAGGAAATCATAGCTCAGTATCCTTACTGATAGGAATTTGCTTTTTGCGCGCCCGCATGTACTCAGTGCTGCGCGGGTGAGCTCATCGCGGCGCGCGAATTCCAGCGGCAGCCGCGGCTGCTGATCGCGGCCCAGCCCACGCGCGGGGTGGGCGTTGGCGCCATTGAGTCCATTCACACACGCATTGTGCGCGCCCGCAACGAAGGCGCTGGCGTTCTGCTCGTGTCCTCCGAACTGGACGAAGTCCTGACCCTGTCCGACCGCATCCTCGTAATGTTCGAAGGTCGCATAGTGGGTAAATTCCGCCGTGGCGAAGTCACCGAGCGCGAACTGGGCCTCAAGATGGGAGGGGCGTGAATTGGAGGGATAGTGGAGCCGATGGGCGCCGAATGCCTGGCCGCCTGAATGCCATCGGGTTGCGAGTGCAAGCAGGCGTGCTGTTTATCATGGCAAAGGCGCAGCCGTCAGATGGCGTCTAATGCCCTTACTGGCTTTCTCCAAGGCGTATTCGCCTTGTATGCCTGGAAGGCGGAGGCAGCCACAACTCCGGAGGGTGATCCGGTGTCACGTGCCGCTGTGGCATTCTTGCCTTCATCAACCTTTCGGGGTCGGGAGGCCTCGCGCAGCATCAAACCTGGCCTGTTCACTCCGGAGGATGTTAGTCGCTTAACGAAAAAATGTCGCGCAAAATGCGCAACATTTTCCGTGCAATCGTGAGTCGGGTTATGCATGATGACGACGCTCAGATTGAGCAATGTTTACGCGCCTCTGGCGCTCGTTCACCTGCAAGCGCAGGAACATCGGATGGCAATGTGAGAAGGCAAACATTGCCGTCACTCTTGACAGGCCGATGGCTATGCATACCTGGATTTTCAGATTTTAACTCTTGGTTCCGGCTACGCCGGGTTAGGTATCAATATAGTATAAAGATTAAATATTTACTAAATGCGCCGAGTTTATCACAGGCCAAAACCTGAGTCAGACATGAAAAAATTTAGGGTTAATCAGCAGATCCGCGTGCCGGAGGTTTTTTTAATTGATGAAAACGGCCAGAGCATTGGCGTCATGCCGACAGCCAAAGCTTTAAGCTTGGCGCTAGAAGCCGGTTTAGATGTCGTCGAGGTTAACCCTAAAGTTCAACCGCCCGTAGTTAAAATTATAGATTACGGGCAATGCAGATATAAAAAAGAGAAAGAAGCCCAGAAACAGAAAGTCACCCGCGCAGCGCTGAGTACAGGTGGGCGCAAAAAGCAAATCAGTTCCGGGCGCTCCGAGTCCAAGACGGCGGTACAAAAGGCTCTGTCGTGTCCGTTCCGCTGCCGTCTTAAACTGAGCCGCGCACTGATGATTGCTGCGGCTTTCAGCCCGGTCACATCCTTGGCTGGTTGGCGCAGGATTCTTTCGCGGCGTTGGTTGAAGAAACAGTGGCGGATTCTTCAATGCCGCATCCGCCGACGCCTGTTTTGCAGTGCAACAGTCATTGCCGTCACGGGAAGTTGCGGCAAGACCAGCACAACGCACTTTTTGGGCAAGATTCTCTCCGCCGAACACTCATGCCGCATCGGCATCTCAGATAATGGTCAGGAAGCAATGCTGGAAAACTTGCGCCGGTTAAACCGTTCACATCGGTTTGTGCTCCAGGAAACAGGGGTCAATGGCCCGGGGTCTTTGAACGAGATAGTGCCGATCCTCCGTCCGCATATCGGAATTGTGACGAGCATCGGCCAGGATCATTACCGGAACTTCCGAACATTGGAAGCGACTGCCGCCGAAAAGGGGATTTTGATCGAATCTCTTCCTGATTCGGGGGTTGCCGTACTCAATGCGGATGATCCATATGTGATTGCAATGGCCTCTAGAACCAAGGCGCGCATACTGACCTACGGTCTGTCCGACAGGGCAGATGTTCGCGCCACCGATATACGCAGTACATGGCCGGAGCGCCTTTCACTGACTGTGACCTATCAGGGTACATCTATCCGTATTGAGACTGGGCTGTTCGGAACACTGCTGTCCAACTCTGTTCTGGCAGCGGTTTCAGGAGCCCTTGCAGCAGGCATCGGCCTGAAGCAGTGCGCCGCTGCGTTGAAATCCGTCGAGACATTCTCACGAAGGATGGCGATCCACTCCACATCCCGGCGTGTCTGGTATATCTTGGACACGGTAAAAGCCCCCTATTGGAGTATCGGTAAAGTTCTTGCGCTTATGGCCGATGTTGATGCCCCCAGAAAAACAGTCGTGATCGGTTCTTTTTCCGACGCTCCGGGATCGGATTCAGACAAGTACCGCTGCCTAGCTAGAGACGCCTTGAACATTGCGGATCGGGTACTTTTTGTCGGTCGCAAGGCTATCCACATCAATAAGATGCTGACTGCTGAGACGCATGGCCGCCTTTTTGCCATGGAATCCCTCCAGGAAGCCGCCAAACTGTTGGCTGACGATGTTGTGGCCGACGAGGTCGTTTTGATAAAATCCGGAAACCTGGAGCATGCTGAACGTCTGTATTTCAGCCAGGACAACATCTTGAGGTGCTGGAAGCCAAGCTGCCGCTTCCGCTCCAGCTGCGAGTACTGCACGGAAAGTGGGCTGTCAGGATAAACTAACTACTGATAGGAAATTGCTTTTTACGCGCCCGCATGTACTCAGCGCTGCGCGGGTGAGGGAGAATTGGTTTTTGAGCTCACCAAGCATGTGGCGGCCTTATCAGGAGCCGGCTGGGACGTCAACGCATTTATTTGCCTTTTCTTGCGGCAATTTTTGCCCACCTGGAAGCTCCCAACGGCCCATCTTGGGCGCGGAGGGTGTCGCGGGGTGTGAATGGAGCCCAAAGGGCCCGGTGCATGGGCGCACCTCACCCCGAGCCGTCTGAGGCGGCGGCAGTTGTTTCAGTCGGTCAGCACGTTCTCGTAGTCGGGCATGGGGTCCACGTCGTCACAGGGTTCGTAGGTGTAGGGCCCCGGCACCCGCTGCGGAGGCGGCCTGGGGGGAGGGTCATGCCAGGCGCCGAGGTGGCGGAGAATCTTCTCCGCCACCCGTCGGTCATCAATGACGGCGATGACGCGCATGGGGTTCTGGCAGACGGGGCAGCGGAGCGGGTTCATGTGCCAGACGTGCAGAATAAGGGCGCGCAGCGTTTGGTGGGAAGCTTGACCGACGGCGGCGAATGTGGTGGCGCTGCCGACAGAGGCGGCGGTATGAGGGGCAGGCGCCCGCACCCGTCGCGCGTGTTTCAACCGCGTCGCGTGCGGCTACGCAACCAGAAGAGGATGCCGCCAACGGTTAGCGGGGCTGAAGCGGATGGCTCGGGGATGGCGCCGCCAGGATGGAGGCATCGGGGCGCGTATCCCACGCCCACGCTTCAATGCTTCCTGCCGGATAATCGGAAGCGACATTCAGCAGCACCCACCATAATGCGTAGCGCCGCCGCATCCGCCAGTTCCGCCGCCGGGGCGACGGGTGGATGCTGCGTTTCCTCCGCGTGCGCTGCAACCGCTGGGACGAGCTCCAGCGCCTGCGCCGCTTCGGCGTGCCCCAAGTCACCCCCCGCTGAACGGGTGCCGGGCAAAAATCTCCGGCGGCGCGGCCGTCCGGGGCGCCCGCGGCTAGGACGTGGGCGGCGGATCGGCGGCGGGAGGTTCGCCCATCGCTTCCAGCCGCTTCTCCAGTTCCTTGACCCGGCGCAGCAGCTCGGGCAGTTGCTGCAAGGCGATCATCTGCCGCTTGGCCTGGCGGTCGGGTTGGGCGGGCGTCCAGAGCCACTTTTCGCCGTCGGGGATATTGTGCATTACGCCGGACTGGGCGGCGACCGCGACGCGGTTGCCGATGCGCAAGTGCCCGGCCAGGCCGACCTGGCCGCCGAGCACCACGTAGTTCCCCAGCCGGGTGCTGCCCGAGATGCCCACTTGCGAAACGATGATGCAATGCTCACCGAGCGTCACGTTATGCGCGATTTGCACCAGGTTATCCACCTTGGTGCCCCGCCCGATAAAGGTCGGCCCCAGCGCCCCGCGGTCCACCGTCACATTCGCCCCCAATTCCACGTCGTCGCAAATAATGACATTCCCAATCTGCGGCACCTTGCGGTGGACGCCGTTGTCCAGCACGTAGCCAAAGCCGTCCGCGCCCACCACGGTGCCGGCGTGAATCCGCACGCGGTGGCCGACCTCGGTGCGCGGGTAAAGGGTGACGTTGGGGAACAGGTTGACTTCCTCGCCCAGCACGCAGTTCGCCCCGATATGATTCAGCCCCTGCAGCACGGAGCGCGCCCCGATCCGCACCTGCTCGCCCAGCACGCAGTAAGGCCCGATGTGGGCCGTGGGATCCACCTGGGCGCTCGCCGGCACCAGGGCCGTGGGGTGGATGCCCGGCGCGAAGGGCGTTTCCGGGAAAAACAAGGGGAGCACTTTGGCAAACGCCACGCGGGCGTTGGGCACCCGGATGAGCGTCTTGCCGCGCGAGGTATAGGCGCTGTCCACCAGGATGGCCGACGCCGCGCTTTGCTCGGCGCGGGCAAAGTAATTCGCGTTTTCGGCAAACGTCAGGTCGCCCGGCTGGGAACGATCCGCCGGCGCAAACCCGTTCAGCACCAGCGACGCGTCTCCCGTGATTTCACCCCCGGTTAATCGGGCAATGTCAGCTACAGTATAAGGCATAAGCGGTTGACTGGGACAACGCGGGCCATTATAAAAACCACGGCCGCGCATTCAACCTTTAACTGCGGGTTGAAGCAGCCGGGGCGTTCGGGCCGTGAGCCCGGGCCGCCCGCCCGGCAGGCTGCGGATCCATTCGGGCGGCAAAAACAAACAGTAACAAAGACACAATCCAGGAGCATCAATATGTCGAACAGACCTCTGAATGTCGGTTTAGTCGGCGGCGGCAAAGGCGCCTTCATCGTTCACCCCCACCAGCGAGCCATTCACTTTGACGGCACGCGGCGCGTCGTCGCCGGCGCGCTCTTCCCCGATCCCCGGATCGCGCGCGCCGAAGCCGCCCAGTGGCCCTATCCCCTCAAGGGCTACGGTTCCTACGATGAAATGATCGCCGCCAACGCCCAACTCCCCGAAGCCGAGAAGCTGGACTACATCCTGATCGTCACCCCCAACTTCGTCCACTTCGACCCGGCGATGAAAGCCATGAAAGCCGGCATCGCCGTGTTCTGCGAAAAGCCCCTGTGCCTGAACCTCAAGGAGGCCGCCGCCCTGGTGAAAACCGCGCGCCAGCTCAACATCCCCTTCTGCGTCGCCCATACCTACGTCGGCCACTGGACCAGCCGCCTGAGCCGCTATATCGTCCGCAGCGGCCTGCTGGGCGAGGTGCGCTGGGTGGATAGTTCCTACCTCCAGGGCTGGCTGGCGACCCGGCTCGAAGCCACCGGCCAGCAACAGGCCTCCTGGCGCGTGGACCCCAAACGCGCCGGCGGCTCCGGCTGCGGCGGCGACATCGGCACCCACGCCCTCATGCAACTCCGCTACGTCACCGGCCTTGAGGTCACCGCGCTGAGCGCCCAGCTCGAGACCTTCGTCCAGGGCCGCCAGTTGGACGACCACTTCACGATCTATTGCCAGCTCAGCAACGGCGGCAAAGCCCTCGTCCGCGCCTCCCAAATCTGCATCGGCTACAAGAACGACCTCGGCATCGTCGTCGCCGGCACCAAAGGCACGCTTTGCTGGCGCCAGGAAGAACCCGAGTCCGTCACCATCAAGCTCCCCGGCCAGCCCGACCGCGTCTATTGGCGCGGCGCGGTCACGCCCGGCGACGGCTTCCTGCCCAAAAACGTCCCGGCGGATCTCATGGCCGAGCCGACCATCCCCTCGGGCCATCCCGAAGCCTTCCACGACGCCTTCGCGCGCCTGCATCGCTGCTTCGAGGCCGACGTGCGGAAGTGGAAAGCCGGCAAAGCCTTCAAGTGCGACGGCGCCAAATACGCCAACGTCGAAGACGGCTGGACCGGCATTGCCTTCATCGAAACCTGCGTCAAGAGCAGCAAAAAGAAGGGCGCCTGGACGCCCATGCCCAAAGCGATCTAACCGTCGCCCGGCACAAATCTCTGGGCCAGCCCGGGCCGGGAGCGCGGCCGCTCCGGAGAACCCGGGTTGCCCGGCTTTAAGAAATGAGGGAGCCGGCGCGGCCTCGCCCAATGGCGCACCCCGCAACCGGCCACCCCGCCCGCCTCGCGCCGCCGCTGCCATTTACACCTGCCGGGTGAATCGGAGGCGCTCCCCGGCGCCATAGCCGGCCACGCCCCTCGTCTTCCCTCCCATTCCCGCGGGCCGGGATCATTGCGCGGACAGGTTCATCCGCCGCCCGCCCGCTTCGCCGTTTATCGGCGGCAAATCCTCCTGCCAATTATTTTATCCGTACTTATACGGAACTGACGGTAATTGTCCTACCCATGGTTCTAAGCTGGGCGAAAACAAATTGAACCTATGACGATAACAAACACGCAACTGGAACTGAGCTTGGGAAACCGTCAAACCCATCGGCTGCCGTCCGCCACGTCCAATTCGTCCGGCCACCGCGCCCAGTGGTGGTTCCGGCGGATGCGGCAGATCGTGGACTGTGCGCTGGACTGGCAGCCCGCCCCTCCGCCCCGGCCGCAGCAGACTTCCTTCGCAAGCATGGATTTCAGCGCCTGGACGGCCTGAGTTCATTCCACCGCCACACGCCTGGGTTAGCGTGACCGCGAGTCAATAACCCTCCGGCAGCTTTCTTCGCTGCCATCCTTCCCTCACGTCCGGGCCTGGCCCGGACTGTCCATTTATTGGACACTCTCCCATTCCCAGCTTCCGGCAACCCCTTTTCTCCCTTCGCCCGCCAGAAAGCCCTTTCACCGCCTACCGCAGCTTCTGGCCGCCTTCGGGCTGCTTTCAAGCCGTGTACAAGGGGTGTACAACGGGTGTACCAGGGGTGCCCACCGGAAAAACAAGGGAAAATCCGTAGTACATCCGGGGTGCATCCGTTGTACACCCCTTGTACACGGCGCATTGGGATGGGGAGAATGGCGGGATTGCGGGACGGGATGGGCTGGCTTTTGGGCTTTTGGGGGGAGCGGAAAGGGGCGGCGGCGGGGCGGCGGGAAGTTCGTCCTTGACGGAAGGGGGTTATCCGGGTGCGATAGAGGCAGACTGAGAACAATCGCAATCGCAGATACACCTTACTATGAGCAATCAACTGGCAATTAACGGCGGCCCCAAGGCCGTGACCAATAAACTGCAGAGCTGGCCCCAGTTCGACGAAAACGCCATTAAAGCGGTCGAGACAGTTTTACGGTCCGGCAAGGTGAATTACTGGACCGGCAAGCAGGGCATGGAGTTCGAGAAGCAGTTTGCCGCGTGGCAGGGCAGCAAATATGCCGTCAGCGTGGCCACGGGCACGGCGGCGCTGCATGTCGCGCTTAATTCGCTGGGCATCGGCCCCGGGGACGAGGTGATCGTGCCGAGCTATACGTTTATCGCCAGCAGCTTTTCGATCGTGCAGGCGGGCGCGATTCCGCGGTTCGCGGATGTGAACCTGGAGGATCACTGCCTCAGCGTGGCGTCGGCGGAGAAGCTGGTGACGAAGCGGACGCGGGCCATCATGCCGGTGCATCTCTATGGCAACGTTTGCGATATGGACCAGATTCAGGCGTTTGCCCGGCGGCATAACCTGTATGTGATCGAGGATAACGCCGAGGCGTTCGGCGGCGTGTATAAGGGCCGCAAGACCGGCACGCTGAGCCACCTGGCCGGCTGCAGTTTTTGCCAGAACAAGACGTTCACCACCGGCGGCGAGGGGGGGATGGTGACGACGGACGACGAGGACCTGGCCTGGAAGGCGCGCAGTTTCCGCGATCATGGCTACGATGTGAAGCAGCGGTTGAGCCTGCTCGAACTGGAGCAGAAGCTGCCCTACATCCATAACATGGTGGGCTGGAACTACCGGATGACGGAGATGCAATCGGCGATCGGACTGGCCGAGTTGGCGCGCATGGATACCTGGAACCTGCCGCGGCGGCGGCGCAACGCGCAGATCTTAATCAATGCGCTCAAGACGTCGGAGCATATCAAGTATTTTCCCATTGATACGCCGGAACGGCAAAACGGGTGGTATGTGCTGGCCTTCTCGCTGGAGGTGGAACGGATGAAGTGCGACATCAAGCAGTTTGTCGCCGCCGTCGCCGCCGAGGGCGCGCCGGTCTGGAAAGTTTTCTGGCCCCAGTGCCACACCGAGCGGGCGTTTCAGGAGCACCATGCCTTTGGCCGCACCGGGTTTCCGTTCAAGTCCCGGGAATATGCGGACCCGGCGAGTGTGGACTACCGGGAGGTGGAGGTGCCCAATGCCCGCTGGCATGAGGCCCACACGTTCACGTGCTTTGCCTATCCCACCTTTACCGAGTCCGACATGGAGCAGATCGCCGAGGCGATCCTGAAGGTGATCAAGGCGTACGCGGCGTAGCGGCGCCGGCGAGCCGGTGCTGGCAGGCTTCCTGGAAGACCTTGCCGGGGTCGTACCCGAGCTGGTCGGGCGCGTCGGCGCGCCCCGACCAGGCGTATTCGGCGGCGAGCACGAACGCGGCGAACTGCTGGGGCTGGCTTTCCAGGGCGCGCTCGTCGGGGAAGAACCCCATCCAGGTGGTCTGCAGGAGGCCTTCGACGCCGGCCTGGAGGGCGGCCTGGGAGAGGCGGCGGATGTTTTCCGGCGTGTACCAACTGGCGGCGATGACGCGGAAGCCCGCTTCGTGCAGGAGCTTGAAGCTGCGGTCATCGGCGGCGGCCGCGTAATGCCAGTCCACAATGGTGATCCGCTTGTTGATTTGCGCGCGCCGCTGTTGGGCTTCGGCCCGGGTTTTGGCGTGCGTGGCGTCGCTGGCCTCGCCGGGCCCGAGCAACATGTCGCCCCAGATCATGCTTTGCACGCCCCGCCGCTCCAGCCACCGGGCGAGGCGGTTGGCGTGCTCGACCACCAGGGTGGTGACCGTTTCATCCCGGCAGCGCGGACATTCCGGGTTGGGGAAGCGCCCGCGCATGGTGACTTCGTCATGGCCGATGTGGCAGGATTGGGACTGAAAGATCGGCAGGCATTCTTTGAGCACGTCGCGGATGAAGCGGAAGCTGTGGGGATGGCGGACGCAATAGGCGTAGGGGGTCTGCGGGTCTTCGGCGAAGTCCAGGTTGCTGTGGTTGCGGAATATCCATTCGGCGTGGCCGGGGACGTTGATGAGCGGGACGGGCTCCTGGTAATGGGCGCGGCACAGCTCGACCAGGTGGCGCAGGTCCGGCTTGGAGATGGCGTTGGGGGCCGTAATTTCCGGGTGCTTGTCCCAGCGGGCCGCCTCGCATTGGATGAGGCTGTGGTTGAATTTCAACGCGCTGAAGACGTTGGTGATGAGCCGCTGGTGCATCGGCGCGCCGGAGGCGCTGGGAAACCAGTGCGCCCCGCGAAAGCGCAGGGCCGGCCAGTCGTCCACTTCGAGCGCCGGGCAGGTGCGCGCGCGGCCGGCGGGCGCCCAAAGCTGCGCCAGCGTTTGCAGGCCGTAGAAGGCCCCCTGCGCCGTTGAGGCGAGGATGGCCAGCCCGCCGGGTTCCACCACCAGCCGGTAGCCCTCGGGGTCCTGCGCCCAGCGGGCTTGCCCGGCGGGGAAAACAGTCTGGCGGGGCGAGCCGATTTGCAGGACGACGCCCGGCGAGCGGCTGCGGGTGAAGGCGCCCGGGGCGCCGGGGAACGCGGCTTCCGCCGCCTGCCAGAGCCGCGGGTCGCGCGCCGCCGCCCGGAGGGTCCATTTCATTCCCGGTTCCAGCCGGAAGGTTCCCGCGCCCAGGCGTAGCGATTTGGGCTGGGGGATGATGAGCGGTTTGCCGGGCGCGGAGACGGGAGCCGCCGCCGGGGCCGGCGGGGCCGCCAGCAACAGCGGGACGCAGAGACCGATGGACAGCAGGGAGACGCAGTATTTCATGATGCGGCCGTTTATACGCCAACGGCGCGGCAGGCGCACGCCCGAATCACCGGGCCCGCAGCATGAGGACGGGCACGCTGAGGCTGTGCTGGACGCGGATGGCGGTCGTGCCGAGCACCAGGTCGGCCATGAACTGGTGGCCGTGCGTGCTCATGGCGACCAGGTCGCAGCCCTTGCGCTTGACCCACTTGACGATTTCCCTGGCCGGTTCGCCGTAGGCGAGTTCGGCGCTGGCCGGGATGCCGGCCGCGTTGAGCTCGGCCCGGACTTGCTCCAACCAGGCCTTGCTCTCTTCGATTTCTTTGCCCGCGGCGTCGGTCCGGTGGTATTTGGCCGGCACGCCGCTGGCGACATGGAGCAGGACGACCCGGCTGCGCATGGTTTTAGCCAGGGGCTTGATGTGCTCGATGATCGCCCGGTCGGTGGGAGTACCTTCCATGGGGACGAGGATGGTCTTGTAGAGGCTCATAGGTTGACAGGAGTTAAGGGATGGGATGCATGGGAGATTATCGGCCCAGGAGGATGCGCCAGGCGGTCTGGAGCGACTCGGGCAGGCTATAGAGGTCCAGGGCGGTAATCAGCAGAACGCTGCCCCAGCCCAGGAGCCCCAGGAACCAGCCGTTGGCCCATGGGCCCATGCGCCGGCGCGAGGAGGTAAAGATCAGCAGGGGAAACAAGGCCAGGGGCAGGACGAGGCAGAGGCTCACCTGGCTGAGGTTGACGAGGTCGGTCACGCTGCGGGTGCCGCGGATGCTGACGATCCAGATGGCCGGGATGACGGCCAGGAGCCGGGACAGCATGCGCCGGATCCAGGGGCGCAGGCGCCAGCGCATGAAGCCCTCCATGACGACTTGCCCGGCCAGCGTGCCGGTGATGGTGCTGCTTTGGCCGCTGGCCAGGAGCGCCACGGCAAAGAGGGTGCTGGCCAGGCTGGTGCCCAGCAGCGGGGCCAGCGTCAGGTGCGCGAGGCGGATCCAGTCGCTGTCCGCGGTGAACCGCACCATTTCGCCACCGGGGAGGGTCACGCTGTCCTTGCCGTAGAAGACCAGGGCGGCCAGCACGAGGATGCCGGCGTTGATGAGGAAGGCCAGCGACAGGGCCACGGCGGAATCCAGCGTGTTGAACCGGATGGCGCTGCGGATGGAGGGTTCGTCGCGCTGCAGTTTGCGGGACTGCACCAGCGCCGAATGCAGGAAGAGATTGTGCGGCATGACGGTGGCGCCGATGATGCCGATGGCGATGACGAGCATGCCGCGCTCGCGCAGGCCGGGTTGGAGCAGGGCCTGGCCCATCTCCGCGAAATCGGGCTGGGTTTGCGGCAGCGCAAAGATCTCGATGGCATAGCAGATGCCGATGGTCGCGACGAAGACCGCCACCACCGCTTCGAGCATGCGCATCCCCAGCCCTTGCAGGGCCAGCAGCAGCAGCACGTCCAGGGCGGTGATGAGGATGCCCCATTGCAGCGGGATGTGGAACAACAGGTTCAGCGCCACCGCACTGCCGAGCAGTTCGGCGAGGTCCGTGGCGGCGACGGCCAGTTCCATCGCCAGCCAATTGGGCCAGCGAGTCCAGGCTGGAAACCAATCGCGGCAGCATTGGGCGAGGTCTTTGCCGGTGGCGATGCCCAGCCGCGCGGCGATGACCTGGAGGATGACGGCCATGAAGCTGGCCAGCCCCACCACCCACAGCAGGCCGTATTTGAACTGCGCCCCGGCCGCCAAATCGGTGCCCCAGTTGCCCGGGTCCATATAACCCACGCTGACGAGTATGGCCGGGCCGACAAAGGCGCGCCACTGCCGCCAGAAACCGGCGTGGGGCGGGGGCACGGTGACCGTGCTGTGGATGCCCTCCAGCGAGACGTGGGAGCCGGACGCGCCCGGCGCCGGGGCGGCAGGCGGCGCGGGCGCGGGCGAATCAGGGGGCGGCGGGGGTTGGCTCATGGCGCGCCGTTATCGCCCGGTTTCCCCGCGCGGCGCCGGCCCTTGCCGAGCGTTGCTTCCCAGCTTTTCCATGATTCGCTTCTTAGCGTGCCGTGGGGGTGAAGTCAACCACCGCTTGCACGGCGCGGGGAGGGCGAGGTTTCGCCGGCCGCATTCCGCGCTGGCGGCCGGGGCGCAAATTGCGGTAGCCTGACCGCCGGTCTGGTCGTTTCCGTGGCGAAAACGCCGCGGCGGGCCGAAGCTATGTCAAACGATGGCAAACATTGCGGGATAAAGCGGGAAGAACCGCGGGAAGCGGGCTGGGAAAACCCCGCACCCGCGCGCCCGCGCCCGGTGGGCGGTTCGCGGCGGTTCCGGTAGCAGGCCATGCCGCGCGACGACCAGAACGCCGCCCCTGGTTTGGCAGCGGTGCCCGAGGAAACCGGGGCGACGGGGTTGTTCCCCTGGCGGCAGACGTTTGCGGCGCTGCGGCATCGCAACTACCGGCTGTTCTTTTTCGGGCAGATGATTTCGCTGGTGGGCACCTGGATGGAAAACACGGCGCAAAGCTGGCTGGTGTATCAGCTCACCGGTTCCAAGCTGATGCTGGGCACCGTCGCCGCGGTGGGCTCCGCGCCGTTGCTGCTGTTCTCGACCTGGGGCGGTTCGGTGGCGGATCGGCATTCCAAGCGGACGGTGCTGTTATGGACGCAGAGCGGGATGATGCTGCTGGCGTTTGTGTTTGCCGGCCTGATTTGGAGCGGGCAGGTGCGGCCCTGGCACGTGCTGGTGCTGGCGGCGCTCGGGGGCGTGGCGATGGCGTTCGACATCCCGGCGCGGCAGGCGTTCGTGGTCGAGATCGCCGGCCGGGAGGACCTGTTGAACGCGGTTTCGCTCAACAGCTCGCTCTTCAACGGCGCGCGGGTGGTCGGGCCGGCGGTGGCGGGGTATCTGATTGCGCAGGTGGGGATGGCGATGTGCTTCTTTCTGAACGGGATCAGCTTTCTGGCGGTGCTGGCCGGGCTGATGCTGATGCGCCTGCCGGCCTTTGTGCCGCCCGCCGCGCCTGAATCCACCTGGCAGCACGCGCTGGAGGGGTTTGCCTACGTGGCCAAACACCGCCAGGTGCGCACGCTGCTGCTGCTGGTGGCCATTGTCGGGGTGTTCGGGTGGTCCTACTCGGTGCTGCTGCCGGCGTTTGCGACGGACGTGCTGCGCGTCGGCAGCCGCGAATACGGGATGCTGCTCAGCAGCAACGGGGTGGGCGCGTTTTGCGGGGCGCTGGTGGTGGCCACTTACGGCCGGCGGCTGCCCCTGCCGCGGATGATTTTCGGCGGCCTGGGGTTCTTTGCGCTGATGCTGTTGCTGCTGGCGGCGACGCAGAATTACTACGTGGCGCTGGTGTTCATGGGCGGCGCCGGCTGGGGCATGCTGCTTTACCTGTCCACCAGCAATACCGTGGTGCAGACGAGCGTAGCCGATGGCATGCGCGGGCGCGTCATGGGCATTTGGACGCTGATGTTCGGCGGCATGATGCCGGTGGGTGGATTGGAGGCGGGCCTTCTTTCCCACTGGATCGGCGTGCCGTGGGCGGTGGCCATTGGCGCGATGATTTGCGGCCTGGCGGCGCTGGCGGGATGGTGGCAGTTTCACCACCGCCCGCCCAAACCGGCATGAACGCCGCCCGCCCCCGGCCGCTGGCTTCCGGCAGGGCCAGTGGATCGCCCGCGCCGAGGATACGAACTCCGGGCTTTGGCGGATGCTTGTCCGAGGCTGGCCAGGCCGTTAACGCTTGCCGCCGGCCCTGAAGAAGCGGCGCCCCGTACGTATTAAAAGCCGGCACCGCGAAGGTGCCGGCTTGTTTTCAACAACTGCCTTCAGCCCCGCGCCGCCGCGGGCGGCGCCATTCCCCACGCGCGTCCGCGCGTTAGAAAGTGAACATTACCTCGGCCCGCAGGAAGGAAATCATCTTCTGGTGTTCGTAGTAGTCGCCGGGGAAGAGCAGTTCGCCCCAGAGATGACCCTTCATGTGCTTGCCGAAGGTGTATTCGACCATCGCCGCCGCGAGGTGGCCCCGGAAATGGTCGTCATTGCTGAAGAGGCCGGGTGCGCCGCGGGTTGCCGCCTTTTCCATGGCGAACAAGGCGTAGTAGCTGGAGACGAAGCGCATCCGATTCTTGATCGGGTCAATGGACCAGGTGGGGCCCAGGCGCAGCAGGTTGGCCTGCTGGCCAATGCGCGCTTCGGCGGCGACGCCGTAAAGGCCAATTTCGCACCAGCGCGGCCAGCGGCCCCACAGCGAGTCGAACATCTCATCCTGCCTGGTCTTCGGGTCGTCGCCGGAGAGCAGCTCGCCGGAGAGCGTGAGCTGATTATTCAGTTTGTCATTGAACTGGTAGGTCAGCCGGGCGTTGACGCCGTATGCCGACAGGTCGCGCGAGGCGGTGCTGGATCCGGCCGGGAACTGGACCCGGGGATCGGCTTTGCGGCCGAACTGGTAGGCGCCTTCGATCCAGTATTTCCAGTGATCATCGAGCAAGCCGTTGATCCGCGCGCCGATCGTATAAATATCCGCGTCATCCCCCACCGTCGGGTAGTGGATCGAAACCCGGTCGTCGTTCTTGTAAATAAAGTAAGCGGCCATATTCGCGGACTTGTGGGAGGTGTTGGCGAGTTGCACCACCACGCCCTTTTCGCGCTGGTCGCCCTGCGGCAGGTTCTGGTTGTTGAGGGTCGGCAGCCAGCCGTCATCACGCGGGTCCTGGGCAATGCCCATCGCTTCAAAGGTGGTATTCTGTTCTTTGAACTCGTATTTGAGCCGCACCGCATCGAAGTAATAGGTCCAGGAACCATCCCCCGGCGTGCCATCCGCCAGCAACCAGCCGTCGCCGGCCAGTGAGTCCCGGCCCGGGATCAAGTCCTGCCGCCCCACCTTGATGGTCAACGGCAGTTCCGCGATGTTCTTATATTCCACCCACAGATTGTCAATGATGCCCTCCCGCATATCCAACCCCTTCCGGCCGGTCGTGGGCGAAGTTCGCATCGGCGTATAGCCGGCATCTTTCATCCACTCGCGGGGCTCCGCCGCCAGCCGCACCGAGAAGCTCAGGTCCTCCACCGGGGTGATGGTGGCCCAGAGACGCGCCCGGAACCGGAAATAGTCCTGTTCGTGCAATGGGTTATCCCGGTTCAACGTCAACAGGTTGTTGAAGTACTCATTGCGGATTCGCAGGTCGGCTCCCCAATTCAGCCAGGAGGTTGGATTTTTAATATCCTTAATCATCTGCTCCGTGGCGGAGAGCTTTGCGGGCGTGGCCCCCGTTTGCGCGGTTTGCGCCTGGGCGGACATGAGGGTAACCGCCAGTATGACGGCGGATATGATTACTGCGCGAGCCTTACTCATTTTTGGTCGTTCCTTTCAAGTCTTGCTGCTTTTAGTGGAAGCGAGCATTGATCAGTTGTTTAAGTTTCAGGTTCTTGCCTGCATTGCGGGGTTGGTTTGCATTGCTTTCCGCACCCACAATACAACGGCCCGGATTTTATGGTTTTAGGCCTGAATGTCCAGCTTTTTGCAAAGATTTTTTTCGGCCACGCCATTGGGCTACCAGCCCGTCTAATTCCATGATAGGGCAAAGTTATCTCCTTTCTGACAGTAAAATTAATTATACTTTTCGCCAGTCAGGCCCGAATCCGAGACCATGAACCCATTAAAACCGGGGAAGAATACTGGGCGCCCCAGTCTTGAACCCAATTCAACCCGCCAGCCTGGGAACCGGCGGCCGTTTCAGACTCCAACAATCACCCGATAAACATCCAGGGAATCCACATGGAGAAGGCGGGCATCATTGATATCCCCGATTTCAGTGCCCAAAAAAGACAGGCCGCATAGAGCCTCGCGCCGCTCCCAAACCGTCCTGCCAGGGCCATGCCCGATTCCCAACGCCGTTTTCCGTTTAACCCCCGTCATTCCAGCCACATATAACCCTACCATCAAGCCATGTACAAGGGGTGTACAAGGGATGCCCACCGGATGTTCATCAGATTTTCCGATGTTCATCCGGCGAGTTGTGTCCGTCAAGTTCAGCAAATTGGTCGTCATGGTTTCCACTCAAGGTGTTTCTTGGCTTGCCCCCTGCGGCGGCGCCGCCGCAGGGGGCAAAATCGCGCGCTACGCCGCCACCGCGAGCGCC
>Ga0208458_1000582_pt1 | contig 37327 bp, 30 predicted proteins | sample AD_UKC085_MetaG_FD_184432 | JGI IMG/M metagenome (GOLD analysis project Ga0208458, IMG submission 184432) | Active sludge microbial communities of municipal wastewater-treating anaerobic digesters from USA - AD_UKC085_MetaG (SPAdes) (version 2) | ecosystem: Engineered > Bioreactor > Anaerobic >... | reverse complement strand
TGTCCAAACCGATGCTGGTTACCCTGCCTTTCGTTCTGCTTCTGCTGGATTACTGGCCACTGAGGCGCTGGCAGACGCAGGACGCCCCTCTGATAAATCTGAAACCGGCCGGCAAACTCATCCTGGAGAAAATCCCTTTTTTCATCCTAACGTTTGCCGCTTGTATTGCAGCAATATGGGCACATCATAAAGGCGGCTCGGTTTCATCAGAAGATATTTACCCTTTTATTCAACGAGCTGCCAATGCGATTGTTTCATTTTCGGTTTATTTGAGCAAGATCATTTGGCCCCATGATTTGGTTATCTACTATCCTTACAACTTCTCACTGCCGATGTGGAAAATATTGATTTCCGGTCTTGTCATCACAGTAATTTCGATTATTGTTCTCCGTAACACAAAAAAAATGAAGTTCTTATTTGTCGGTTGGTTTTGGTATCTGGGCACTCTTATGCCGGTTATAGGACTTATGCAGGTTGGTTCTCAAGCAATGGCGGACCGCTATACTTACCTGCCTTCCATCGGCATCGCGATCATGCTGGCTTGGGGCATTCCTTGCGTGATTAAAAACGAAAACATCCGCAAAAAGTTTTTATTCCCTTCAGGAATTTTCGTCATTGCTATCTTAGCTCTTTTAACCTGGCACCAATGTGGTTATTGGAGAAACAGCATTACGCTCTTCAGCCGTCCTTTAAAGGTGACAGAGAATAATTATATTGCACATAATCATCTTGCCAACGCGCTGGTTAAAGCAAGAAAACTCGATAAAGCGTTTTATCATTACAACAAGGCCATTCAAATTAATCCGATTTACGCGCATGCCTACTACAACAGAGGAATTGCCAACTATCTCTATGGCCGGAAGCAACTTGCTCTTGCGGATTTTCAAGAAACAATCCGGTTAATGCCCAAAATTCCGAAATCCGCTTCAGCCTATCATAATATAGGTATCATTTACGCTGAGCTTGGCCAGTATCAAACAGCTATTGATTATTATAATGAAGCCATCGGACTGAAACCGGATTACGCCGATGCTTACTACAACCGGGCTCTGGTTTACTTTGAAATTGGAGATAAAAACGCCGGGTGCCGGGACGTGCAAAAGGCCTGCGAACTGGGAAACTGTGCTACCATGCGATCAGCCGTTAGCCAAGGCATGTGTCGGTGAAATGATTTTCTTACATACGATGTCCATATAATTTATTTTAAGAAAAATTATGAAGAATAAATACATTTATTTAATAATTATTTTTTTAATGATTTCATGCTGCGCGGCTTTTGGAAGAATTTCAGGAAATGATTTTATCAGTCTTGACGATTGGGGATACATAACTAAAAATCATCATATTCAGTCGGGATTAAATCTGGAAAGCATAAAATGGGCTTTTACAACAACCTATTTCACATACTGGCATCCTCTGACGTGGATTTCTCATATGCTGGATTGGAGTCTGTTTGGAGCCAATGCTTCCGGCCATCACCTGGTCAGCGTTTTTCTGCATATTGGAGCAGCTATTTTGCTGTTTCTTTTTCTAAATAAAACAACGCATCATCTCTGGCTTTCAGCGTTCGCGGCTGCCTTTTTTGCGCTCCATCCTCTGCGGGTTGAATCAGTCGCCTGGGCAGCGGAACGGAAAGATGTTTTATGCATGTTTTTTGGGATGGCATGTCTCTATGTTTACGTTTCATATGCTCGGAGAGGACAACTATCCAGATATCTTCTTTGTCTATTGTTGTTTGCGATGGCTTTGATGTCCAAACCGATGATGGTCACTCTGCCGTTTGTTCTGCTTCTGCTGGATTACTGGCCTTTGGAAAGATGGCAAAGGATTTTGGATGAATCCTCAAAAAATAGATTCCAGTCAGCCGGTAAACTTGTTCTGGAAAAAATACCCTTCCTGCTCTTCACCATTGCGTCCGCCGTGCTAACTTTCCTGGCTCAGCAACAAGTGGAAGCGGTTGCTCCATTTCCCATTGATGTCCGTATAGCCAATACAATCGTTTCGTATTCGTCTTATTTGGCAAAAATCTTTTATCCGATGAATCTGGCAGTATTTTATCCCTATCATTTTTCTCTGCCTTTATGGAAAATCATCATTTCAGGGACGTTCATCATATTCATGACCTGTGCGGCTGTTTATCACATGAAAAAAGTACCTTTTTTATTCGTCGGCTGGTTCTGGTATCTGGGAACCTTCATTCCTTTGATCGGACTGGTACAGGCCGGGGGACACGCTATAGCGGACCGGCATACTTATCTTCCCTCCATAGGCATTGCCATCATGCTGGCATGGGGAATTCCATTTATTATTAACAGCAAGAACATTCGTAAAATGATTTTATTTCCCGCGGCAATTGCCATCCTGACAATTTTAGCAACCTTCACGTGGCTACAATGCGGTTACTGGAAAGACAGCATAAACCTTTACAGCCGCACTTTGCAGGTCACAAAAAATAATGACAGGATTCACGCCAATCTCGGACTGATTTTTTTAGAGAAAGGTAACATCAGTCAGGCTATTTATCATTATGACAAGGCTATTCACATCGCCCCTTATTACGGTTATTACGGCAGCAGGGCACAGGCCTATGTCAAAGCGGGTAGATTTCAAAAGGCCATCGATGATTACGACATGATTATCCGGCTGAAACCGGACTCTGCGGATGCTTATAAGAGTAGAGGGCTCGCTTATTTTAACCTGGGCAAAAACGAACTAGGGTGTGAGGATGTCCGGAAGGCTTGTGTATTAAAAAAATGTAAAGCGCTGGATCTGGCCAGGGACAAAGGATTATGTCCGTGAAAATATTGTGTCCGCCTGCATTCCAGCACAATCAACGGCTATCAGACTGTGCCCTATTCTTTTTCATTCTCTTTCGAAGGAGGAGTGAACAAATCGAAAATCGATTTAAATGCCGAAAGGCCGTTCATCGCCTGCGGGTTCATCTTGGAAAAATTATCACCATATTCGAGCCACTTTTTAAACTGATCATCAGCCATATTACGATAAACAAGATAATTCTTGATCGTCTGTTCCAGATATTTTTCAAAAAAATCCGTCAGAACATTTTCACCATACTGAATAATCAGATAAAGCAGAGGGGGAGGAAGCAGATATTTCTTTTTCCGCGCTTCTTCAAGAACGATTTGGGTTAAAATAGCGGAAGTCACCTCTTCGCCTGTTTTGGCGTCGGTAACCTTTATTTTTCTCCCCTTCTTAACCACATCCGTCACATATTCAAGCGTGACATAAATACTTTTTTCGGTGTCATAAAGTCGTCTGTTATTATATTTTTTTAGTAAAAGAGTGTTGTCTTCCATCCTGATAGTCCTTTATGTATGTCTATTTCTATTTACAAGATTACTTTATTAATTGCAACATAAATATCGACACATAACGATTAAATATTCTTTTTATAAATATAAGTATTTGTAATAATTAATATTATTAAAAATATGACTCAAAATAGAAATATATTGCATTGCAACATTTTTCTATTGACAAATAAAAATCTCTGATTATAATACTATCGAAATCAAAAAACATGAAAGGAGTTTTATAATGGATAATAAAGATCAGACCAGACAAATGATCGAATATCACAAGGCGGCATTTGAAACATATTATAATTCCGTGCAGATGCTTCAGGATCAAACGACCAAGGCTTTGGATAATATGCTCAAACAGTCGCCGTGGATTCCGGCGCAGACCAAATCATTCATCAATGAATGGATCAGCATCTACAAAAAAGTTACCGCTGATTTCAAAGAGTCTGTCGATCAGAACTACGAAAAAATGGAAGAGTTCCTGGATGCAAACGTTGAAACACCAAAAGCCAAGAGCAAAAAGTAGAAATAGGTAAGATTTAATCAAACAACAAAACAAATCAAATATAACAAATGGAGGAAAAAACTATGGATCCCAAACAAATTGCCAAACAGATGGTTGATTTCAACAAAACAGCTTTTGATAACTCATTTGAAGCCATGTCCGCTCTTCAGGACCAGGCCGAAAAAATGTTTATCGCCACCATGGAGCAGACCTCTTTTTTCCCGGCAGAAGGGAAAAAACTGATCAATGAGTGGATTAAAAATTACAAGAAAGGCCGTGACGAATTCAAGGCGGCCACTGATGAAAATTTCAAAAAAGTAGAAGCCTTCTTCGCCGCAAAGTAAATCTTACTTGAACAATTCAAAAACAGCCGCTGCCCGCGGCTGTTTTTTTATTTTTTTCTACAACTGGAAGAACACCTTATTCCAGCAATCCGGCAATATAAGAAATCATCTCTTCCGTTAATGCGGGATAGACACCTACCCAGAAGGTATCTTCCACAATTCGATCCGTATTTTTAAGTTTGCCGATGACTCTGTAACCGGTTTTCCTTTTCCGCATTTCATCGAAACAGGGATGCCGCAGAATATTCCCGGCAAAGAGCATTCTGGTCTGCACACCGTTTGATTCCAGACGGTTGACAACGTCACTTCTCTTCGTACCATCCCTGACTGTCAAAAGAAAACCGAACCAGCTCGGATCAGAATTTTTAGAAGATTCCGGAAGAATATATTTGTGGCTGAGATGTGACACTGTTTCCTTCAGCAGATTCCAGTTCTTTTTTCTTGCTTCAATAAACCCTGGAAGTTTTTCCAGCTGCGCGCAACCGATCGCCGCCTGCATATCAGTGACTTTCAGGTTGTAGCCGAAATGTGAATAAACATATTTGTGATCATAACCAAGCGGCAGCTCGCCGAATTTTCGTGTGAATCTTTTACCACAGGTATTATCCTTTCCCGACGGACAGAAACAATCCCGTCCCCAATCCCGTAGAGACAGGATAATCCTGGATAACTCGGAGTCGTCGGTATAAACCGCTCCTCCCTCTCCCATTGTCATGTGATGAGGCGGATAAAAACTGGATGTCCCGATATGACCGAAGGTTCCCGTGTATTGCCATCTATTGTTATATTTATATTTAGAACCGAGTGAGTCGCAGTTATCCTCGATCAACCATAACTTGTTTTCATCGCAGAATTTTTTTACCGTTTCGACATTGAAAGGGTTGCCCAGCGTGTGCGCCAGCATTACCGCCTTTGTTTTTTTACTGAGCGCCTTATCCAATAAATTCACATCCACATTGTATTCGGGAATCGTGACATCAACAAAAACCGGGACGGCTCCGTACTGCAAAATGGGTGTCACCGTAGTGGGGAAACCCGCGGCGACAGTGATAACCTCGTCGCCCCTCTTGATTTTCCTGTCTTTCAGTTTATCGCTGGTCAAAGCCATAAAGGCAAGAAGATTGGCGGAAGATCCGGAATTGACAAGATAAGCGTGTTTTATTTTCAGAAAAGAGGCAAATCTTGTCTCGAATTCATCGGCAAATCTTCCCGTGGTCAGCCAGAAATCCAGAGACGCATCCACAAGATTAATCAGTTCTTGCTCATCATAAACTCGTCCAGCGTAGGGAATTCTATTCCCTGATTTAAATTTCTTTGATTCTCCTTTTGGCCCCAGGTTTTCGCGATAATATTTCCGGACCTGTTCCAGGATTTTCTTTCTATCCATAATAACTCTTTATCTGCGCTGCTGTAATGATATCCAGATTTTCTTTGTTCAGATAGGCTTTATACCATTCCACTGTTTTTCTAACCGCTGTTTCACTGTTCCATCTGGGTTGCCATAAAAGTTTTTTTTGCGCTTTGGAAGAATCAAGTTTTAAATAGCCTGCTTCATGCGGGGCTTCGGGATTTCTTTTGATTTCATATCGGGCGTCGTTTCCCCAAAACCTGCAAAAGGCATCAATGATTTTTATGACGGATTTCGCGTCTTTTTCCTTCGGTCCGAAATTCCAGCCCTCCGAATATTCCTTCGGCGCCTTGCACAGGGATTCCGCCAGCATCAGGTATCCGGCAAGCGGTTCCAGAACATGCTGCCAGGGTCTGGTCGAATCCGGATTACGGACAATGATTTTTTCACCTTTCATCACTCCACGAATGCAGTCTGGAACCAGCCGGTCAGCCGCAAAATCTCCACCGCCGATCACGTTTCCGGCCCTGGCTGTCGCTACGCCGATTTTTTCGCCCGACCCGTAAAATGATTTTCGATAAGAATCGGTCACCAGTTCCGAACAGGCTTTGGAATTGGAATAGGGATCAAATCCACCCATCGGCTCATTTTCTTTATAAGCTATTTCAGGATTTTCCCTGTTTTCATAACATTTGTCGGTCGTTACATTAACAATGGCCTTTAAATTTTTATTCTCCCGGCACGCCTCCAGCAGATTGATGGTTCCCATCACATTCGTGGCATAGGTCTCAATAGGATTTTTATAAGATTCGAGGACCAGGGGCTGTGCTGCCAGATGAAAAATAATTTCCGCGCCTTTGACATGTTTTTTCAGGAAATTCAAATCGCGGACATCGCCGTGAACGGATTTCATTTTCGATTTCAGTTTCAGCAGATTATAAAGGTTCGGTTGTGTCGGAGGATCGAGGGCATAGCCGGTAACATGGGCACCCATTTCCTGAAGCCAGAAGGAAAGCCACGACCCTTTAAAACCGGTGTGACCGGTTATAAAAACTTTCCTGCCCTTCCAGAATCTGTTGGAAACATTTCTCATTATTTCCAGACCTTCCACGGCGCTTGGCCACTATTCCAGAGTTCTTCAAGATATATTTTGTCTCTGAGGGTATCCATTGCGTACCAGAATCCTTCATGTTTATAGGCTTTTAAATTTCCTTCGCTCGCCAGAGTCTCCAGCGGTTTTCTCTCCAATATTGTTTGATCATCTTCCAGGTAATCAAATATTTTAGACTCCATGACAAAGAATCCACCGCTGATCCAGTGACCGTCTCCCGCCGGCTTTTCCAGAAATCTTGAAACATTATCTTTTTCATCCAAATCGATAACACCAAATCTCCCGGGAGGCTTGATCGCTGTGACCGTCGCCAGTTTCTTATGCTTTTTATGAAATGTAATTAAATTTTTGATATTAACATTGGAAAGTCCGTCTCCATACGTCAGAAGGAATGTCCCTTTACCAATATAATCCTTTATTCTCTTTACTCTCCCGCCCGTCATCGTATCAATACCCGTATTCACAAGCGTAACCTTCCAGGGCTCGGCGGTATGCGCATGAACCAGCTTCTCATTCTTATTTGAAAAATCAAAGGTAACATCCGATTCATGAAGGTAATAATTGGCAAAATATTCTTTAATGACATATCCCTTATAACCGAGACAGATGATAAATTCATTGATGCCGTACTTTGTATAAAGCTTCATGATATGCCATAAAATAGGTTTCCCGCCTATTTCAATCATGGGCTTGGGCTTCAAAACCGACTCTTCGGTAATCCTCGTACCCATTCCTCCTGCCAAAATGACTGCCTTCATAGATTTTCCTTGTTTTACTGATTTTCTTTTATTTCGAAGTTGATTCTTTCCTTTTCAATGACCAGCGGACGTTTTAGAACCTGAGTATAAATATTACCGACGTATTCGCCGATAATCCCGATAAATATGAGCTGGACAGAAGAAAAGAAAAACAATCCTATTACAAGAGGCGCCTGTCCAACCTGGAAACTATCCCAAAACAGTATTTTATAAATAAAGTAGCCTAAGGCAACAAGCATACTTAATATTGCTGTACTGAATCCCAGCATGCTGGCAAATCTCAACGGAACCTTGGAATGGGTCGTTATGCCCAGCATAGCCATATCAAACAGAGTATAGAAATTATTCTTTGTTATGCCGCGCTTTCTGGTCGGTTGATGATATTCTATCGTCGCTTTTTCAAAGCCGATGTCGCATATCAGTCCCCTGAAATAAGGATATACATCAGGAATACCTCGCAGAATTTCAATGACCCTTTTATCGTAAAGACCGAATCCCGTAAAATTACCGATCAAATCAATCTCGGCAAGACTGGTAACAATTTTATAGTAAATTTTTCTGATCGCAAAGAAGATTGAAGATTCATCACTCTGTTTCTTAACTCCCACGACTATCTTAAAACCTTCTTCCCATTTCTGAATAAATTCGGGAATCAGATTTGGCGGATCTTGAAAATCCGCCACGAGAGATATAACCGCGTCTCCGGAAGCCTGTAAAAGAGCGTGATGCGGGGAACGTATATGACCAAAGTTTCTGGAATTAACAATAATTTTAACATTTTTATCGACGGTTGCTATTCTCTTCAAAATGGCAACCGTCGCATCCTGTGACGCATTATCGATGAAGATGTGCTCATATTCATAATCTTTCAGTTTTTCCTGAAATATTTTTTTGACCTCATTATAAAGGGCTTCAACATTTTCTTCTTCATTATAACATGCGGTCACAATAGAAATTTTTTTCATAGCACCTCATCTATGATCTTTAATATCGCATCCAGAGAAGAGTATCGCGGTTGATATCCCAGCTTTTTTAATTTTTTGTCAACTGAATAATAATGCATTTTAAAACCTGTGGCGGAGGAAGCAACGCCCGTTCCTGCTTTGATTTGATATTGGAGATTGAATTTTTCTGCAATGACCCGCAGCATCTCCATTTTTGTCACAGGATCCCTGCTGTAAATATTAAAAGCATCATTGATAAATCCGGCATTCTGCCAACGCTGAATAATCAAATCAATAATTTGCTTCATATCTTCAGGATGAACGTAGTCCCTTGAAATATTCTGATCGTCCGTCATAAAGACCTGCTTGTCTTTTAGAGCCGTTATAATCTCTGAAATCATGAAATTGGACTGAAGATCTATGAATTTACTTACATAACTGAAAATTCTTAAATCAACAACGCTCAATTTGTCATAGGACCGGTGCTTGGCTTCAGAATTAAGTTTAGAAACAGCATAATAATCCTGAGGTAAAATTTCCTTTATTCCATTTAAAAAACAGGAGTTGTCCTCAACAGGATTTTGAAAATTTCTACCATACACAGCGCCGCTGCTTAAACTGATATAGAGAGCCTTCTCATTTCTTTCAAGATACTCCAATATCAGGTTATCCCAGGTCTCATGGATTTTAAAGATTTCCGGACCCGAATCCATCCTGCCTTTTATATTGGATATGCCTATGCAATTGATAATGACGTCATGACAATGATGTATGAAGTCTTCTGTGTGATAAACTTCAGCATACTTAATTTCAGAAATTAATCTTTCAGGTTCTCTGGTATAAAGTACAAGGTTGGACAATTCGCCCTGATCAACATAAATTGAAATAAGACTTCTGGCGATTTGTCCCTTGGCACCTAAAATGCTGATTTTCATGTTAAAACCTTAAAAAACGACATTGCATCTATCCATGAATTATAAAAGCATTTCCGCTCTTTTAAACTGTTTTACATTTCCCGATTCCGGCGCTCAAACCCTGGAACACAATAACGATTGTAAAAAAAACCATGAGCAGTGGACTGATAATAAGTGATGACGTAATTTCCGGATTAAGAGGATAGTGAACGTATGCTTTCGGTACCATCAGCAAACCGAACAGGACGGCATATAGCCAGTCAAACCTGTTCTTGTTTTCATCATTGATGAATAAGAATAAAGGAAGAAATATGTGGATCAGCTTATAATCACCGGAAACAAAGGGAAACAAATTCATGGAAAACACCAGTAACGCGATTTTTTTCCAGAAGATCTTTTCTTTAAATATTATGTAAACAGAAATGATGGCAAACAAAATCATTACTGAAATAGAATACACTTTGGTCGCCAAAGCAGGTGTGCATTTTATACCGCTTCCAATGATCATCAATTTTACCGGCCCCCACAGACTATTCCCGAAGTACAAACCTTCATTACCGATAGAATAGACCATGCTATACCAGTTCAAGGTTGCCATGTGTGCTCTTATGTTTTCAACTATATTCCCATCATAGGAAAAATAACCTAACATAGAAATCAAGATTACCAGAAAACAAGTATAAACTGCTTCTTTGTATTTCCGGTCTGATAACAGAAGAATCACAAACACCGCCGGGAAAAGTTTCATGGAAATAGCACAGGACAAGAATACGATGCTTAAAAGTATTTTCTGCGTTCTGTAAAAATGTATGAACATATATAAAAATATAAAAACAAATACTTCAATATTTGCTCTATCCACAACAAATAGAAACGGATACGTCAAAAACGAAAAGATAAAAACGTTTTTTATAGTTTGTTCTTTTATAGATATTTTCAGATTTGAGTAGTTGACACATAAGAAGAAACTAACAAAAATAGTAAAAAAAACAGCTAAACCAATATTGGGAGGAAAGATTGTAAAGGATTGCGCTAATCGTTGACCGAACGGAAACTGAACATTATGAAATTTACCATCACGATAGGGGCTTACCAGCATATTGAAAAAATCCATAAATTTATCATCAGGTCTGAAAAGAAATGTATCGTAAGGATATGTTAAACCTAAATACGTACCCAAAATATAATGGTAAAAAACAGCAAAAGAAAATCCGGCAATAATTATTATAGATATCGTGTCAATTTTTTGAAGTTTATTCATTCATGCCTCTCAAATACAAAATCACAGGAAATTAAAAGCAGAGCCTAAAAATGCTTTATATTGCATGACGCTGAAAACCTTATAAATTGCAGCGTCTTATAAACGAAGAATTTCAGCAATTTCAAAAGCCAGTTCCACCGCCTGTTCGGCGTTCAGGCGCGGATCGCAGTTTGTCTGGTAATTCAGCTTCAAGTCTTTGTCGCGCAATTTCCGATTGCCACCGATGCATTCCGTGACATTATCGCCGGTCAATTCCAAATGAACGCCTCCGGCTGTTGTCGCCATCGCCTCGTGCATCTGCCAGAAACATTTTATTTCCTGAAGGATATCTTCGTATTTTCTGGTCTTTTGCAAATGTTTGTTTGTATAAGTGTTGCCATGCATCGGATCGCATAACCATACAACCTTGAATCCTTCTCTTAGGATTTCCTTGATCAAAGCGGGCAGCAGGGATTTTATTTTCTGCGCACCGAAACGGGTGATAAGCGTCAGGCGTCCCGGCTCATTGGAAGGATTTAGTTTTTGTATCAGTTTTTTGATTTCATTAATTTTATAATCTGGCCCGATTTTTATTCCCACAGGGTTGCCCACACCACGCAGAAATTCCACATGAGCGCCATCTGGTTGGCGGGTGCGATCGCCGATCCAGAGCATATGCGCGCTTGTGTCGTACCAATCGCCTGTAGTGGTATCGATACGCGTTAGGGCTTCTTCGTATTCAAGCAGGAGAGCTTCGTGAGACGTAAACATCGTTATTTCATTGAACTGAGGCGTTTTTATGTCTATGCCCATTGCTGAGGTGAAATTGATTGCTTTTTTTATCCCATTAACCAGCTCATCATATTTTCGACTGGCGGGAAAAGAGCCAAAACTGGCATCGGACCAGGAACGGATTTTGTCTAGCGCGGCATATCCACCTTTGGTAAATGCCCTTACAAGATTCAAAGTAGCGGCAGCCCGAAAATATCCCTCTAAAATCCGGCGCGGATCAGGAATTCTTGCTTCCATGGTCGGTTCCGGACTATTAACCATATCACCTCGATAGCTGGGAATCTCCAGATTCCCGATTTTCTCAATGGCTGAGGAACGCGGTTTGGCATACTGACCGGCAATCCGACCAATTTTTATCACCCTCTTTTCTCCAGCATAGGCGATGATGATCGACATCTTCAGGATGACCTTCAGAAGATCATGGATGCGTGGCCCGTTACATCGAGAGAAATCTTCGGCACAATCGCCTGCCTGCAGGACAAAAGCCTTTCCTTCCATTGCTTCCGCCAGATCTTGTTTCAGCATCCTGGTTTCACCGGCAAAAACCAGTGCCGGTAAAGAGGATAGGTTCTTGAATACATCTTCACAAATTGCTTTATCCGGCCAGACGGGTTGTTGTTTGATGGGAAAAGAACGCCAGGAAAATTTTGTCCATTCAGGATTTGAAACTATGTTTCTTCTAATTATCTTTTCTGTTTTTTGTTTAACGATTTTTTTCTTCATAGAATTCTTTGGAAGTATTTCTAATCATTCAAATATTTTTTCAATAACATAAGTGCTTCTCTTTCGGGCAATATCAAGGGTTCGCCATAAATATTCACCCATGATGCCTATCATCAACATTTGGAAACCTGACAGAACCAGGATCAGAATCATCATGGGTACCCACCCTTTATAAGGGAACGGATGTCCCAATAATTTACTGAAGAAAATTAAGGCTGCATAGGCAAAACCAAAAAAAGAGATAATGAAACCCAGCACCGTCATGGCTCTAATCGGGAAAAATGAAAAGGAAACCAAACTGTCAAACATAGCTTGTATCTTCTTTAGAAGGCCAAATTTTGATTTGCCGTGCATTCTGTTTTGTCTTGTATAGGGAAGATTTTTTATTGGAAAACCAGTCCAGACAATTAAAACATTAGATAGTTGTGTTCCGTTACTAATATCCATCAAGACCCTATCTTTAACCTTTGCGCTGATTCCCCAATAATTAAATCCCTTTTCTGGAAATTCCGGAAAAGTCAGTTTTCTTAATATTTTGTACCAGATACTGGAGCCTGCTCTCCTATACAATGATTCTTTCCGTTCCTGACGAATACCAATGGCTATCTCAAAACCTTCTGCAAAATGAGCGACTATCATTTCGTTCATTAGTTCAGGCGGATCCTGAAGATCTGCATCTATGCTTATAATTAATTTGCCCTGAGCCTTCCTGAGGCCAGCTGTTATCGCAGGAACCTGTCCAAAATTACGCGTAAATTTAATAATTTTTATATATTCCGGATAAGCTCTTTGCAAATTTAACAGGACTTCCAGTGATTTGTCTTTAGAACCATCATCGATGAAAATTATTTCAAATGTTCGGTCTGGATTTTTTCCAATGACATTTTGTTTAATTCTATTAAATAAAATCTCTAACGATTTGGCATTGAAATATACGGCTACAATAATGCTGACATCGATATTTTGGTTTAATTGGTCAATGTCCATTTATCAAAATACCTCTAGAAAAGATTTTTTTAACATCTTTATTCAAAATGTTTAGGGTACACAATACATCACCGTTTCACTCCAGCCTTCTGTGTAGTGGCGTAAAAATACTCTGTAATCTCTGCGAAGGCTCGTAACGTATTCGAAGACCTGCCAGAAATCGGAAGCATTGTGATATACAGCAATGGCAATTTTGGGTTTGTCCTCTATAATATGTTTCTTTGCCCCCTGCATGGCTTTTAATTCCCAACCTTCCAGATCCATTTTGATAAAAGTAACTTTGTCGTTAACATATTGGTCAAGTGTTGTAACATTGATTTGACATGATCCTGATGAACTGATGCAACTGGCCGATCCGCCATCGGCATTAAATTGGAGTTTGCCCTCGGCATCGGAAAGCCCCAATTGAATAAATTCAATATCACGGAAATCCTTTAGGCGGGCTTGGGCCTTGTTCAAATTGCTTGAAGACGGTTCGAAAAGATAAACTTTCTTATATCCCGGATATCTACGGCAGAACTCTTCGGTTGTGTCTCCGTCATATCCACCGGCATCGACAAACACATCCATTGTCCCCAATCCCAGAAAGTTTTCAAAATACTGTTCCCGGGGCCGAAAAGAATAAGAAGCCATGGACTTGCAATCGCCGGTCAAACGAAAACTGAGGATATCATCCAACACTCTTCTGGACTGGTCATCAGCAAGAGCAGAACTGAGTGCCTCCCATTTAGAATGATTCTGTTGAAAATCAGCACGGGTGTCCGCAACGAAGTTGGGTAACGGAATTAAATCAGGAAGTGAAAGATTCAAATCAGAATATGCTAGACCTCCTGAAACATTCAGATTTTTAATTTTATTTATTGCTGTCACCGGCATATTACACATTGAACAATTTACAACGATTGCCTGCTTCGGAACATTACTGCTGTTGACGACCGGCTTGCCGTGCCAGATTGTTCCCTGTTCAGCATAATCGTCCACAAATCCGTCAATATCGATAACTTTCAATAGGGCTTCCGAGTGTTCATTACGACCAAATAGATATCGCCGGCCAACACCCTCGGGCGATATAAAGAGATCAACCAGATGCTTTATATCGGGTGATATTTTTTTTTGTAAATCAATTATTGAACTGTGATGAATCATTTGCTGTCTCATAGAAATTTTATGTAATGAAACACTTATATGTCACATGGCCAAGTATACGATTATTACACTTTACTCCATGATTTTTTGTCAATTGATTTAACCATGGCTTCAATCATCTGGATGCCTTCCAAGGCCAGTTCTGCGCTAAACACGTTTTCAGAAGTCCACTTGCCTGTTGCTTTATATTGTTCAAGACAATCGGCTATATCATCGTATAGATTGGCGAAAGCCTCTATGAAACCGGCGGGATGACCGGATTTAAATCTGTTATAACGACGCATGTTGGCCACTTCGACTATTGAGGCTCGATCAACAATTTGCCTTTGTCCATCTGAAAAAGATATTATCAATTCCTCCGGTGACATCTGATACCATTCCGCCGATGCATCTGAACCATAGATTCTCAACCGCAAACCGTTTCTGTGTCCCAAGGCGGATTTGCTGAACCACATCTGCCCCTGAATGCCTTTCGAATACCGGCAAAGACAGGCTACATTGTCTGTTACGTCTGGGAACCATCCGAAGCTGTCCTGATCGGCCACGACGTCAAGTGGTTTTTGCCCCAGCAAATAATGAATCAGATGATGTAGGTGCGATCCCAAATCAAGATGGATTATCGGTACTTTCCCATCAGAGAGGCGCCACGATTGAGGAACCGGCTTGTTACCTTGAGCATCAACCCTTATATATCCTTCCTGTGGCATTTCCGCCTGAAAGTGCAGAATCCTGCCCAAAGTTCCTTTCTGAATCATGTTACGCAATTCACGGATCATTGGATAACCGGAATAATTATAGGTAATCGCAAGGAAACCTTTCTTATGGTTCCGAAGCTCAAGGATTTTTTTTGCATCAATACTGTTTGTAACCAGGGATTTCTCACATATAACAGGGATACCTTCTTTCAAGCAGTCCATTACAGTTTCAACGTGTGCCGGTGTCGGTGTCAGGATGGCAATTGCATCGAGGCGTCCCTTCTCATTTTTAATCATTTCCTGCCATGAGTTATAAACACGGTTCGCAGCGACACCATATACTTGTGCGCTTTCGCGATTACGCTGTTTATCGGTACTAAAGCATCCCGCATTCAGGGTCCACTTGTTATCCATGGTGCTCGACACAAAATGTGTATATCCGACCGCGGAATTCAGAGAACCGCCAACGAACCCGAGCGACATGGGCCTTGAAGTAGCCGGTTTATCTTTCATAATCACCTCAAATTTCAGAACTCAGTAAAGAACGCACTCAAATAAAAACCGTCGGACTTGCATAGATAAATTTTAAATATTTCAGCCACAATTATAATTATTGTGTATTATTTATCGTGTACAATTTCCTTTTAAGCGTTTTTTGATACAGATCAAGGAGTTCTTTCTCCGTAATGCTCTTTAAAAAAATCAATGCTATCCGGCCAAAGGGACTGGTCTTGATTAAATCGCCAGCCAGGCTTATCGGAACCATCTTTTCCATTGTAATCGGAACGTTGAATTTGATTGACCCCAAAACACCTTCAACAGGTTGGGATATGGTATGCCTCATGATCCAGGATTTCTTCAGTTTATTTATTTTAAAGGAATAATTATGTCTTACAAACGGTCGAGCATATATTTCCGCGTATTTAAAGCCGGTTGAAAGTTCAATCAGTTGACTATACAAATCACCGGGACAACGGCGCGTAATTTCTATCAGCCAGAATGAATTTCCCTTCTTGATAAATTGAGTGTGGATTAATCCGTCAACCAACTCAAGTTTTTGTGATATCAAAGTAATGCAGTCGCGGAGACTGTTCAACATTTTACCGGGAAAGTTATAGATTACGCGACTTGTATCAACAACAAACGGATTGGCTGTACCATGTTCTTCGACAATAAAGTCCGCGACAATGCGGCCACATTTGATAAACGCCGAATGACTGTATAACTGCCCCTGAACATATTCCTCTATAATAAATGTTTGAGAATGTGAAAATTCCTTTGCACGCTCTATGGCCTGTTTCATCCTGTGCTGTTCGGACTTTTGAACAACTGTCAGGCCGCGGCCGCTGTATGCATCTACCGGTTTGACAATTAAAGGCCATATTTTAGAGGTATTTTCTGTGGTAATGATTTGCGGAACCGGCAAACCAATCTTTGTTGCAAATGTCCGGAATGCCATTTTGTTGTTGATTATTTCGGTTGTTTCCAATGAATCTAAACCGGAAAAGCGACCGGATGAATTCAGGGCTGCACAAACTTTATATGAAAGATCATTGCAACCGGGAATAATGTAATCGATATTTAATTTATCGATTATTTTTTTTGTTCCATCCACATCGGAATAATTAAAATTAATGTAATTTTTAACACATTTGGCAAGGAAATCATTCGGATTACCGCCTATGACGAATGCGTCAAATCCGGCTTTAATGAGATAATTATAAATTGGAGCTGAAGAAAAATTTGTATCAACTAATAAAACCTTTTGCATCATGAACCTTTAATTATGGTTATTATCTTGGTAATGATCTCATTTTCCAAAGCGGGATAAATCGGCAAACACAGCACCTGTTCAGCTATCATTTTTGCTACCGGTAAATTGGCATGCGAAGCTGATGAGAACCCCCTGTACATTGGAAATTCACTGATTAATGGATAAAAATAACGTCTGGGGAAAATTCCTTCTTGGCGAAGCTTATCGTTTAACCCGTCACGAGTCAGAGGATATTCCTTTTTAACCAGTATAGGGAAATACGAATAATTATAAATTGTGTCGGCAGGCAATAGAGGAATGAAAATGCCGTTTACATGAGAAAGTTGTGCCCTGTATTCACCATCTATTTCTTTTCTCTTTTCAATTGCCTTGTCAATATGCTTGAGTTGTAAAAGTCCGAATGCTGCCTGCATTTCATTCATCTTGGCGTTGATTCCCGGTGCCACAACTGTCACTTCATCATGGAAGCCGAAATTTTTAAGGTCATCAATACGTTTCTTGATTTTAGCGTCGGGACAAACTATGGCACCGCCCTCAAATGTATTGAACACTTTTGTGGCATGAAAGCTCATCGTTGATAGATCTCCGTGCTTCAAAAGACTTTCACCTTTATATTGAACGCCAAACGCGTGCGCCGCATCATAAATGACTTTTAGTCCGTATGTATCGGCAATTTTCTGAATTTTTTCCACATCACAGGGTTTTCCATACACATGCACAGGCATGATTGCAGTCGTGTGAGGAGTGATTGCCGCCTCGATTTTCTCAGGATCAAGATTTAAGGTTTCGGGATCAATATCCACGAAGACTGGTTTTATACCATTCCATAAAAGAGAATGAGCGGTGGCAACAAAAGAAAACGGCGTGGTGATAACCTCTCCTGTAATCCGCAATGCTTGAAGCGCTGTAACAAGTGCAAGAGTGCCATTGGAAAACAAAGCGAGATGATTAACTCCGAGGTAATCGGCCAATTTATTTTCGAGTTCCTGATGAAAGGGGCCCGCATTGGTCAGCCATTTACTTTCCCAGATATTTTCAAGATAGGGGATAAATTCAGAAAGGGGAGGAAGATAAGGTTGAGTCACAAATATTGGTTTATCTGATGTTTTCATCTCCTATATCCTTACCGTCGATAAAATTTTTTCCAGATGTTGTTCAGTATATAAAATAGGAATAATTAGCAATAAAAATTTACCAATTTGAAATATTCTACAAAAGAATTCTTCGCCTTTTAAGTAACGCTAGAAAATGTCTCTGCATACAAAATAATTGACATAAAAGCTGAATTTCCTTATATCGAACAAAACAAGGTAAGACCTTACTGCAAAAAAATAAGTGTATTCAAATAAACATATCCTTTCCTAATCTGCGGAAAACAAAAAAATGGAATGGCTTAATTTAACTGTTCAGGAGCATGTATAGAAAAATGCATATAAAAGTTGCGGATTACATCGCTGATTGGCTTACGTCAAAAAAAATAAAACATGTTTTCACCGTGACCGGCGGCGGAGCGATGCACCTGAACAACGCCTTTGGCAAACATCCGAAGCTGAAGTGCGTTTACAATCATCACGAGCAGGCCTGCGCGATGGCGGCGGAAAGCTACGCCCGGTTAAGCAGACAAATCGCTCTTGTATGTGTAACCAGCGGACCGGGAGGAACAAATGCCATAACCGGTGTGCTGGGTGGCTGGCTCGATTCCATACCTATGCTTATCATTTCGGGGCAGGTTCGTTTCAGTACAACAGTCAGAAGCACCGGCTTAAATCTTCGCCAACTCGGAGATCAGGAATTTGACATTACTAAAGTTGTTGCGCCGATGACCAAATACGCCGAAATGGTCATTGAACCGACCGATATTCTCTATCATCTGGAAAAGGCTTATTATCTTGCCGTCCATGGCAGACCCGGTCCCTGCTGGCTGGACATTCCGCTTGATGTTCAGGGTGCCATCATAGACACAAAAAAGCTGAAAAAATACAATCCGCAGGAAGACATCAGGGAAATCGCGCCAAAAGTCAGCGAAAAAACCGTCCTGAAAATATTGGAGCGCATTCAAAAAGCTGAAAGACCGGTAATTCTGGCCGGTTCGGCGGTTCGTTCTTCCGGTGCTTTCGATAATTTTCACAAGCTCATAAAAAAACTGAATGTTCCTGTGGTAACAGCCTGGAACGCCCATGATGTTATTTGGAACAGTCACCCGCTTTATTTTGGCAGACCGGGAACTATCGGCAACCGTTGCGGAAATTTTATCACACAAAATGCAGATCTGGTCATGGTAATGGGTTGCCGTCTCAACATCAGACAGATTAGTTATAATTGGGAAATGTTCGCACGGGAAGCATATAAAATCATCGTCGATATCGATCAAAATGAACTTAAAAAACCTACCCTTGCTCCTGATCTTCCAGTACTTGCGGATGTCGCCGATTTGATAAAATTACTTTTGAAAAAAGTGGTAACTTTACCAAAGAAAAAAGCATGGATGGATTATTGCAGGTCCATTCGCCGCCAGTTTGAAAATCTTTGCGGCGCAGGTTCGGCAGGTCGGGCGAAAGTCAATCCTTATTATTTTGTGGATTCATTCACAAGAAAACTGAAAGAAAAGGATATTATTGTTACGGCAAACGGCAGCGCTTGCGTTGTTACATTTCAGGCAGCCGTTATAAAAAAGGGGCAACGGCTCTATACTAATTCGGGATGTGCCTCCATGGGCTATGATCTGCCGGCGGCCATCGGCGCGCATATGGCGTCGGGCAGAAAGGTTTACTGTATTGCCGGAGACGGCTCCATGCAAATGAATATTCAGGAATTACAAACGATTATTCATAATAAAATGAATATAACCATTTTTCTTTTTAATAACGATGGCTACCATTCCATCAGGCAGACACAAAATTCTTTTTTCGGCAAACCTCTCGTCGGTGTCAATTCATCTTCAGGCATCAGTTTCCCCGATGCAGAGAAAATAGCTCGTGCGTACGGCCTGAAGTATGCGAAAATAGTCAATAATGCTTCGTTAAAGCCCGTTTTGAATAGAGTGCTGAAAATGAAAGGTCCGGTTTTTTGCGAGGTGGTATTGAATCCAAAACAGAATTTTGAGCCGAAGCTGGCTTCCAAAAACCTGGGCAATGGCAAAATGTTTACTCCTCCCCTGGAGGACATGTATCCTTTCTTAGACAGGGACACCTTTAAAGAATGCATGATCATCAAGACAATCAAAGAGGAATAAGATATGCAATCGATCAGAATCCTTGACTGCACGCTGCGCGACGGCGGCTATGTGAACGACTGGAACTTCGGTCTCGGTACCATTGAAAGTATAATCAGCAGGCTGGACAAAGCCGGAATAGATATTGTTGAAATAGGATTTCTTGATGAAAGAAGAACATATGACGAAAATCGTTCTATTCTGCCTGACACAGAATCTATAAAACCCATTTTTAAAAACCTTGATGTTCAAAACGCAATGATTCTGGCCATGATCGATTACGGCACTTGCGGCATCGAAGCACTTACTGAGCAGAAAGATTCCGTTCTTGACGGGATCAGGGTTATATTCAAGAAAAAAGATTATCCCGAAGCTCTGAAGTTCTGCGCAGAGATCAAGAGAAAGGGTTACAAACTATTCCTCCAGCCGGTTTCTGTCACCGGTTACTCGGACACCGAAATGAAAGCGCTGCTCAAGGAAGTAAACAAAATCGGCCCCTACGGTATATCCATTGTTGATACTTATGGCCTTATGCACAAGAAAGAGATGATGCATTATTTTGACCTGATGAATGATCATCTCAATGATGACATTCTCATCGGTTATCATTCCCATAACAACTTCCAGCTTGCTTATGCCAATTGCACCGAACTGATGGCCATGGATTCCAGGAGACAACTCATTGTTGACGGTTCGCTCTACGGTATGGGGAAAAGCGCGGGTAACGCCTGCACTGAGCTGCTGGCCATGCACGTCAACGAAAACTATGGTGGAAAATACAACATTGATCAGATCCTCGAAGCGATTGACGTGGACATTATGAAGGAATACTCGAAAAAATACTGGGGGTATTCACTCAAGCATTTTATGGCTGCTTCCAATGACTGTCACCCGGATTACGTGAGTAATCTGCTGGATAAGAAAACGCTTTCCGTCAAATCCATTAACGAGATTATCACGCAAATCGAACCGGATAAAAAGCTAACCTTTAACCGGGATATTATGGAAACGCTCTACCGGGATTATCAGAACAATATTATCGACGACTCCGCCGCGTACGCGACTCTGAAGGCCGAACTGGGAGAAAGAGACATCCTTATTCTTGCGCCGGGCAAATCCATCGAGGTGCAGGCGGGACAAATCCGAGATTTTATACAGAAGAAAAAACCTGTTCTTATCACCATAAATTTTGTCAATGATGATTACAGCCCTGATTATGTATTTATGGGCAATGCCAAGAGATACAGTCAGTTTTTCAATAAGATATACGGCAAGGAACATGATATGAAGGTCATCTGCACGTCCAATGTTTCCGAAGCGAACAAAAAAATTGATTACAGGTTCAATTTCGGCACGCTCGTGATGGAAGATGCGCTGATCAGAGACAACCCGGTATTGATGCTTCTGAAAATTCTTGTAAAAATGAGTTATCAAAAAGTATACATTGCCGGATTCGACGGTTATTCATTTGATGACACAAAAAATTATCCGAAAGAATACATTCAATTTCTTTTCTGCGATGATAATGTGGTCTTGCGTAATGAAGCTGTAAAAAAAGCTCTTGCCGCAATAGGCAAAGATATTCAGCTTGAATTTTTGACGCCTTCTCTTTATGTTTAAACGTACTTAAAAATCATACGTGAATGATGAAAACAACCGAATTGCCATTTCTCCCACAGGAAGGTCTCTTATGAAAAAACTGTTTATAACAGGTGGAAACAGGGGCATTGGTGCAGCGATTGCAAAGCGTTTTCGTGATCATGGATACGAAATCATCATGCCGACCCGTCAGGACATGAATCTCCTCTCACTAACATCCATAGAAAACTACTTTAAAAAAAATATAAATATGGAGGTTGATTGCCTGGTGAATAACGCCGGGATCAATCCATTAGCGGAGATTCAGGATATCAAGAACAGTGATTTGATCGATACGGTTAACGTCAATTTAATTGCGCCATTACTCATAACCCGTGCACTGACATACGGCATGAAAAAAAGAGGTTATGGGCGCATCATCAATATAGGTTCAATCTGGGGGGTCGTTTCCAAGGAAAAAAGATGTGTTTATTCCATGACGAAAAACGGCATCCACGGCATAACTAGCACACTGGCAGTAGAACTGGGCAAGTATAATATCCTAGTTAATACAGTATGTCCCGGATACGTCAATACGGAGTTAACTAAAAAGAATGTTCCGCTGAAAGAGGCAAAGAAAATATATGGTGAAATTCCGCTGGGCCGTTTTGCCGAACCGGAGGAAATTGCTGAAATTGTTTATTATCTTGGGTCAGATAAAAACACGTACATGACCGGTCAAAAAATAGTCGTAGATGGGGGATTTACCGTCAAATGAAAATCAAATCCCACAGCAAAACATATTCGGTTGAAATTGTTGACCGTCATCATATCGAAAAAATACTAAAGACCCCATATAGACTTATCATCATAGATGAAAAGGTTTTTCATATATACAAAAATACTCTTCTGAACAATATTGATCCCTCTTCTGTTTATCTTTTCAAAGCAATTGAAAGTAAAAAAAATATTAATTCCGCGCTGGCTATATGCAAAAAGATGGCGGAAATTTCTTTTAAACGAGCAGAAGAACTACTTTCCATCGGGGGTGGTATTGTTCAGGATGTTACGGGTTTCGCGGCAAATATATATAACAGAGGGGTAAAATGGACTTTTATCCCGACAACACTGCTCGCGCAATGCGACAGTTGCATCGGATCCAAAACGTCTCTTAATTATCTCAATTTTAAAAACCTGCTGGGAACATTCTACGCACCTGACAGAATTTATATATACCTGGACTTTGTAAAGACCCTGACAGAAGACGACTACCTGAGCGGATTGGGAGAAGTAGCCAAGTTCAATATCATGTCGGCCAAAGATGGCATCGACCTGCTGGAAAGAAATATGGAAAAGCTCTTAGGGCGAGATGTGAAGACGTTGAAGTTCTTTACCGAAAGATCGTTAAATTTCAAAAAAACGTTCATTGAAAAGGATGAGTATGATTTCGGAATAAGGAATCTGCTGAATTTCGCCCATACATTTGGACATGCATTTGAAAAAGTCAGTAATTATAAGGTACCGCACGGTCAGGCAGTGACATTGGGACTCATGACTGCTAATCATATCGCTGCTGCAAGGAACATATTAAAAAGGGAAAAAGCTGATCAGATTAACAAAATGGTCGTATGTCTTTTGTCTGTCAGACTGAAAAAAATATGGTTCCAGACGGAACAGATTGTTAATGCAGTCAAAAGAGACAAGAAACGCACTACAAGGTATTTACCTGCTGTTCTCTTTTCTTCCAATAACAAACTAAAAGTTTATCAGGATATAAAAGCTGAGGAAATAGATAAAGCTCTCAACAGGGTTATAGTATTTTTAGAAAAGAACAACAGATTACGATGATAGCGTTTTAGTAATTTCACGGAGTATCCCTCTTGAAAATATCATGGAAACAGTTTTGGTTGGATCATCAAGTAAAAATAAGATTTTTTTTAATCGGCATCTGGAACACCGTATTCGGCTACGGAACATATATTGGACTTGATTATCTGTTTGCCATGGTTTTTCAAAAACGCTACGTGGCTTACATGACGGCTGCGGTTCTAGCAAATGTTATCGCAACAACCAGCTCCTTTATTTTTCACAAATACATAACATTTAAATCAAAGGCCAAGGGTAAAGCAATCATTATCGAATATATAAAATTTTATTCCACCTATACGTTGACCAATATTCTCGGCCTTGCGTTACTCCCTGTTTTTGTTGAGGTTTTCAAGATAGATCCCAAGATATCCGGTGCCCTGCTAATCCCCATCACCGCAATCGTCAGCTACTTTGGACATTCCCGATTTTCTTTTGCTGAAAAATCTGAAAGCAACTAATCCATTGATCATACTTTGGGAGCTTTAGGCGGACTAACCAAACCTTCACCGGAAAGCACAACAACACCTTCCTGATTCGTGCAGGTGGTTTTCAGCCGAACTCTGTTCTTCTCCATTAACTCCAGAACTTCGACCCGTCCGGTAATCGTGTCGCCAATGCGAACAGGCGCCAGAAAGCTCAAACTCTGACTTAGATAGATCGTTCCGGGGCCGGGCAGTTGATTGGCAATGATGGCGGAAATAAATCCCGCAGTAAGCATGCCGTGCGCGATACGCGTCTTGAAAAAAGTGTTTTTGGCGTATTCCTCATTGACATGGGCCGGATTGAAATCACCGGTAATGCCAGCATACAAATAAATATCCGTTTCTGTGACTGTTTTGGCAAATTCCGCTACATCTCCGACTTTCAGCTTATCAATCGTTTTTCCTGCGATCATTCCCGTTTCCTCCATTTTGCAAATTGTTTTCGGACTTTTCGGGCATTGTGACCCTTGGGTTAGAACAGTCCCTACAACTTCCACCTATTTAAAACCAGCACTTATGACTCCAGATATTATCTTTCAAATCCTTGATATCTTCCTGCAGCATGATATACATGCTGGCATTGCTGATGGCCGGCCCCCCCTGATAGGCCAACGCCTGGACCAGCAAAATCTCATCATCTGTAAATTCTCTGGACCAGCTGCTGTAAATATTGAGAACACCAATCACTTTATCCTGGGATTTAATGGGGACATAAAGCATGGAAACAATGCCTTCTTCTGCTTTTTCCTTTTTATATTGAATTCCCGGATCAATGGAAACATCCTTAATGTAAATCGTTTCTCCCTTGAGAGCCCGGGCAATGTTCTTATCCGCCTTCACCGGTCCCTTGTTGAGATACTTATCACTTAAACCAAAACTGGTAATCAGTTTTACGGTCAGCGTCTCGTCATCCAATAGTCTCACGGATGCGGCCTTTATCCTCAAAGTTTCCACCAGCTCCTGGGTCATAGCTTGGATAATTTTCTTCACATCAAGGCTGGACGACATGCTGGCAGACAAATCGAGAAACATCTGTGATTGCTTGCGCAGCCTCTTGATCAGATTGGCATTTTCAATGGCAAAGCCCCCCTGCTCGGCAAGAATGGACAAGAAATCTATTTCATCTTTGGTAAATTCACGGATTTCTTTGGTATAGAGGCTGAGAATACCCAGCATTCTGCCCTTGCTCATGATCGGTACGGAAATAATCGAGCCGATCCCCTCTTCTTTTTTCGCTTTATGATTCGTCAGACGCTTATCGGTTGTGGCATCACGGAAATACATATACCCGTCTTTCAATAATTGCGGACTGATTTTAATGGCATGTGCCGCCCCGGCGTGAACGTACTTATTGGAAAGCCCGACCTGTGCAACGGCCTGATTGCTGATGAAATTTTCTTTATCCTCATCCCGCAGAAAGATAACCGCCGCCTTGGCTTTCAACGCTTCAACAGCGGCAGATACAATTAAGCGAGGTATGTTATCCCTTTCTTCCGTTGAACCGATTTCTTTAGTGAGTTTGCTTAAGACCCAGAAAAAACTTCCTTTTGCTGCCATACCTGTTCTCCCTTGTCATATGTCCTGAAACACGTTTGTTTAAATCTGCTGTCAATCAAGCTTTTTTGCCGATAAATTCTTTTCCCCTGTTTTTGCAACCTTCTTTTTAATCATTGGTTTTCGCTTTCTTACCGCGCTCTCGGAAGTCTTTCCGGGCACAGCCAAAATGTCATCACTGTCTCTTTCCCTTAGCCAGTGAACAATTTTCGGCGCAAACATTTTCTGAAATTTGGAACTGACGTAAATGCCGATATGGCCGGTTTCCAGACAGATATCCTCGACGTCCCGGCTGCCCACGGCTTTGGTCAATTGATTACAGGCTTCCGGCGGAACCAAATGATCATATTGTCCGTAAAAGTTCAAAAGAGGCATGGTCAGATTCTTCAAATCTACTCTTTGACCGCCCAGAACCATCCGGCTTTGAATCAGAAGATTTCTTTTATAACAGTCTTCCACGAACTGACGGAAGGTTGCTCCGGGAACATCGGGACTGTCAAAAATCCAGCGCTCCATTCGCACAAAGTTTTCCACGAAGTCTTTGTTGTCCATATTCTCCATAAAACCGACGTATTTATCGATCATCAGGCGCGCGGGATTGAGCAGGAGAAAACCGAAATTCATCAGATCTCCTGGAATATTACCGTAGGTATTGATGATCCCGTCAACGTCGAGATCCCTCATCCAGATGTGCAAAAGCCCCTTGTCCGTGTCAAAGCTCGAAGGGGTAACGGTGGTAACCAGATTCTTGATTTTGTCCGGATGCAGAGCCGAATACATGATGGAGAAACTGCCGCCCATGCATATTCCCATCAGATTGATTTTGGGAACCTTGTGCTTTCTGCGGATGAAATCGACCATGTTGTTCATATAACCGTTGACATGGTCATCAATCGTTAAGAAGTGGTCTTTCCGTTTGGGATACCCCCAATCCACCATGTACAGATCAATGCCGCCTTCCAGAAATGTTTTCACAACACTCCTGTCCGGCTGCAAATCAAGCATGGTTTCCCGGTTGATCAACGCATAGACAACCAGAAGCGGTGTTTTCAACTTGTTATCGGCATTCTCGTTACGGATGTAATGTTTGAGTTTGACCCTGTCCTCCTCATACACTATTTCATAGGGCGTGGTGGCAAGATCCGTATTGAGCTGTCCCTGAAGGACTTCGGAAGCTTTGGAAACGCGTTGCTGCGCTTTTTCCGCGTCTTCGGCCATTTTTTCGAGAATCAGATCAAGAGGGATTTTGGTTGGACTCATGAAAAAATTTTCCTTTTTTGAATTTTACTATTCTAACCAGATTCGGAAATGGCTTCTATTTCCCGGTATCCATGGCGTTCGGAGATACCCCCAGCATTTTCTCCAGTTCTCTTACTCTTTTTTTCAACAAGTAAAACTCTTTATATAGATCATCAATGTCTTTATTCGTCACCACGGGCATCATTTGCAGATAATCCTGCATCGTTTCGTTTTTGACAATCATGAAATTCTCAAAATGTTTAAGAACGCGGTGCAGGGCTTCCGTATAATCTGGAGATTTGAAAAGCGTCATATAATGACCTTCCAGAATCTTCAGCCACATGGCATAACTTTCCCTGGATGAGGTGGGAACGTTGCCTTCTTCCACCATTTGCTGAAGCTTTTCCTGAAAGACCTTGAATGACTTTTCCATCGGCAGATAAAGGATGGAAAGGAATTCAGCCAGTGTTGTTTCAAAAACATTGTGGCTGTTCAAAAGCTCATTGAAACGTTCCTGATAAAAACGGGTCAGCCCCAGCGGTGGAATTTTAAAGTAGGGTTGGATGTCCTTTTCATAAATTTCACCCCATGCTTTAAAGACTTCCTGATCCAGGTTTTCAAAATTATATGCCTCCGTGCGTTTACCGATCCGGCCTGCTTTATCCACCAGATGGTTTTGTATTTGCATCGCCGCATCAAAACCGGTTTTGGTCATTTTCAGAAATATTTCAGGCATGGATTTCATCGCATTGGCCGCCGCCGATTCAGATTCCGGTTGTTTGATCATTTTGGCAAATGATTTAAGAAGGTTCAAGTTTGTATCGAGCTGCTGTGTGAAGCGGTTTTGCATGGCGGATTGCGCATTGAACATCGTCTGCGAACCGGATGGCATGGATTTGGCTGCATTCATCCACATGTCCGTCACCATCTGCAACCAGGGAAATATCGCCGATTCCTTAAATTGAGTATTTTTCTCTTCCTCATTCATTGGACACCCCGATTAAAAAAACTATTGAAGAAAATGACCATTCAATGTTAGAAAAATAAAAAGCCAAAACTGTTATTGCCGGAATACGTTAGATGAATGCAAGTTACGCCGAAAGATGACCCGTAACGGAACTTGCTTAAACTGCGATTATTTTTTAATATATAAGAATATATTTGTCAACTTAATTTGGCTTCCTAATCGTTTTGAAAATTGTCATAATATGTTACATCAAACCATAAAGAGGTTCTTTTATGTCCAGTAAAAAGGTTGCAAAAATTACACCGGATGAACTGCTCAACGTCATCGATTTTTCACCTGCCGATAATCTCGAAAATCTTTCTACGACCATTCCCTGGAAAAGTAAAATGGTTGGGCAGCAGGTCAGAAGCCTGTTCAATTACCAGCAGTTTCTGGAAACCATCAAAAAGAATCCTCTGGTTTTCGGTCCGCTGGCTTTTTCCGCTTCGTGGCAGAGTGCGATTCTGGATTCCATGCTTCGGCATGTCAAGGCCAGCGCGCGTCTCGCCGTCGGCGCTTCCCGCAATCCCGACGCGATTGCCGATATGAACGGCTGGATATACAAAAGTTATTCCCGCCTGCTTTACACCCTGACCGGTTTTTTTATCAAAGACGGAAAATTCAACCGGGATAAAGCCCTGATGATTTGTACGACCCCGAAGGGCAAAGAATATTTGAGAAACTATATGGACGAATTCGCCCAATTGGAGCAGCAATACAATAATATCGGCCTTTCCCGCCTCAAAGCGATGAAAGAGCTTTTAAAATGCCTGCTGGTTTTAATCACCGAACAGCCCTTCAGCAACGCACCGCTCCCCTTCGCCAAGACGGATCCCGATGGATCCCTAAAGACTTCCTTTGAAGAGTATCTTGCGGAAAACCGGATGCGCCTGGAAAATCTTTATGAAGCCAACGCTTTTGATATCAAGGAGTATTCCGAAAGAGCGACTCAGGGTAAAATCGGCTGTTCCTATTATGAATATGTGGAAGGTTCTCTCAATCACCGGGTAAGACTACGCTACTATCCTCCGCCGGAGGGAATTCAACCCAACGGTAAAGTAATCTATATGTCCACACCGCTCATCAACAAACCGGAGTTGTTCGATCTGGCCACCGGAAAGTCTGTTGTCGAGGCCATGCTGAAAAAAGGTTATATCATTTACCTGGTGGATCACGGTGATCCGGGCTGGGAAGAAACGGAACTGGGTCTTGATTTTTACGGAAAAACAATTCCTGATTTCTATCTCGACATGATCAAAAAGCGACATCCACGGGATGAGATATACATCATGGCCTACTGCATGGGCGGCACGTTAATTCTCCCCTACCTGGCAAGAAGAGCGGAAGAGTTGCTGGCTGAAGGCAAACCGATGGATATCACAAAAATCGCCTTGATGGCGTCACCGATGAAATTTGATGACGAAGAAAGCGGACACTATCCGATTCGTTCACTGATTCGTCGCGATTACGATCCTTATCTGATGAAGGAGCTTTTCGGTTCTGTGAATATTCCCCCGCAGGTTATTGAAGCGGGGATGAACGAAATTCAACCGGGCGTTCAGCACACGGTTGTCCTGGGTTTCTATGGACGCGCGGAAATCAAGGAATCCATCGCCGACTCGGCGCCTTTCCTTTACTGGCTGACGCACGGCACGAAGTTTCCGGTCAGCGCCCATGTTCAATGGATTCAGAATATATTCATCGGCAATCAGGTGTATGAAGGCAAATATTGTCTGCCTTCCCTCAATCCGAAATTCGACGGCAAACCGGTGAATATGGCCATTTTGAAAAAAGCCGGCGTCAGAATTTTCGATTACAAGGGATCCCGGGATCCCATCGCCCCGGCAGGCTCCTGTGTAGCCGGCGAAACATGGGGCTGTGTGGATACGGGGAATGTTAAAGTTACCTGTGGCGGACTTAATCGTGTCATTGAAAAAAATATCGGTCATATCTTTGTTGTCAGCCGCAAACTGCTGGCCGAATATCTGGCCCTGGTCGAAGATTTCTATAATGATTCTTCCATCAATCAACCGGCAATGGTAGTCAGAAAAGATTCTTCCACCCGGAATATTGCCGGCAATGTTGTTGATATAAAGAAAATTCAGGCAAAGAAATAATTCATGTTCAATCAGTCAAGTTTCACTCCGCAAAGACAGCGGCTCATGATTTATATCATTCTCGCTGCCGTCACCGCTGCCGTTTACCGGCAGGTCCATCATTTTGAATTCATTAATTTCGATGATGTCATCTACATCACGGAAAACCCGATGATTCAATCAGGAATCTCTCTTAATGGCTTCTACTGGTCTTTTGGTTCAAAATACTTTGGTTTATGGAATCCGTTGGTCTGGTTGTCTTTCATGGTTGATCATCAACTGTATGGCCTAAATGCCGGCGGATATCACGTCACCAACCTTATTTTGCACATCCTCAGTACATTGCTGCTCTTCTGGCTCTTCTGCCGCATGACCGGTACCGTCTGGAGGAGCGCCTTTGTCGCGGCTTTCTTCGCCCTGCATCCGCTGCATGTGGAATCTGTCGCCTGGGTCTCGGAAAGGAAAGATGTCTTAAGTGCCTTCTTCTGGATGCTGACGTTATGTTTTTATGTCTATTACACGGAAAAACCGGCCATAAAAAGATATCTGCTGATTGTTTTTTCTTTTGTCCTGGCCCTGCTGAGCAAACCGATGGTGATCACCCTGCCGGTGATTATGATTTTACTGGATTACTGGCCGCTGCGTCGTTTTGAATCCCGAAAGGGCAATCTGTTGCTGTGGCAGTTGAAGGAAAAATTGCCTCTTTTTGTTTTGTCCATTGTTTTTTCCATCATAACAATTTCAGCTCAGTATAAAACGGGAGGGAGAGACCTGTATTTCTCGCTGGTCTCCCGTGTCTCAAATGCGCTTGTCTCTTTTATGATTTATCTGGAAAAAACATTCTGGCCTCACAATCTGGCAGTGTTTTATCCTTTTCCCGCGGAAATCCCGACGATACAGGTCATTTCTGCAACTATACTGATTATTACGGTTACTGCCTTTACGATTGTGGCTATGAAACGTTTCCCTGCTCTGTTTACCGGATGGACTTGGTTTGTCGTTACTATCGCTCTCGTTATCGGCATCATTCCTATTGGAGATTTCTCGATGGCTGACCGCTATCATTATCTGCCTTCTATAGGTATTGCCATCATGCTGGCATGGGGAATACCTTATTTCATTACAAACGGGCAAATAAGAAAAAATGTTCTATTGCCGGCAGGCATTATGGTTCTGGCGGTCATGGCATTTTTATCCTGGAGGCAATGCGGTTATTGGGAAAATAACCATAAGCTCCTGAATCACGCTCTGAAGGTCACCCGCAACAATTATCTCGCACACATTAATCTTGGATCAGTCCTGCTCACCGAAGGAAAAATTCATGAGGCTATCTATCACTATAACCGAGCAAATCAGATTATGCCGAACAATATCATGGTTTACAATAACAGGGGAAAAGCACACGCAGGATTGGGCTTGTATGAATCTGCGACCGCGGATTTTGGGGAGGCCATCCGCTTAAACCCCGATCACGCTGATTCTTACTACAACAGAGGCATTATTTATCATCAGCTTGGCCGGTATCAACCTGCTGTTCAGGACTTCACCGAAACCATCCGCCTTCAGCCGGACAATGCTCTGGCTTATTTCAACCGCGGAAATGCTTATATCAATCTGGGCCAGTATCAACAGGCTATTGATGATTTCAGCAAATCAATCTCTCTGAAGCCGGATTATGTCGATGCCTATAACAACCGTGCATTTGTCTATCTTTCCCAGAAACGCTACCAGGAAGCCGTTGGCGATTACAGCAGGGCGATCTCTCTGAAACCGGATTATGTCGATGCTTACAACAACAGGGCTTTTGTTTATTTGAATCAAGGTAATGAGGTTTCCGGCTGTCGCGACGCGAAAAAAGCGTGCGAACTGGGGAACTGCTCTACATTGCAAGCAGCTGCCAATAAGGGATCGTGCCACTAATTGATATTCAACATGATTAGACACTTGACTTTATGGCAAAAACAGATATTTCTTAACATCAAAAAACTCATCGATTCTGGTATTCATACCGGCATATAAGCAGGATATGTCTAGTAAATTTAATATTAGTTCCGGCAAACAAAAATTCATCATTTGTATCATTCTGGCAGCAATTACACTTGCTGTCTACTGGCAAGTAAATCAATATGATTTTATTAACCTTGATGATAACATTTATGTTTCAGAAAACATTAATATTCAGTCTAAAATCACACTCGATAGCTTTCTTTGGGCTTTCAGTACAAGATATTATGATTTCTGGACTCCGTTGGTCTGGCTTTCCTATATGTTTGATCACCACCTATATGGATTAAATGCCGGCGGATATCACGTCACCAACCTTATTCTGCACCTCCTCAGTACATTGCTGCTCTTCTGGCTCTTCTGCCGCATGACCGGTTCCGTCTGGAGGAGCGCCTTTGTCGCCGCTTTCTTCGCCCTGCATCCGCTGCACGTGGAATCCGTCGCCTGGGTCTCGGAAAGGAAAGATGTCTTAAGCGCCTTCTTCTGGATGCTGACGTTATGTTTTTATGTCTATTACACGGAAAAACCGGCCATAAAAAGATATCTGTTTGTTCTTTTCTCTTTTGTTATGGCCGCGATGAGCAAACCTATTGTTGTTACTCTACCTGTCATTATGATTTTACTGGATTACTGGCCGCTGCGTCGTTTTGAATCCCGAAAAGGCAATCTGTTTCTGTGGCAGTTGAAGGAAAAGCTGCCTTTTTTTGTTTTATCTGCGGCGCTTGTTTTTGTCACGCTTTATAAGCCAGAAAATAGAGACATATCAAGAATCCCTTTCTCTTTTAGCTCCCGGCTTGCCAATGATCCCGTTGCTTTTATGATTTATCTGGAAAAAACATTCTGGCCCAATGATTTGACCATTTTTTATCCATTTCCGACTCATATTTTAGTATGGCAGATTTTAGGAGCTTCTCTACTGATTATCTTAATAACGACATTTATTATCCTAATGGCTAAACGTCTTCCTTATCTTTTTACCGGTTGGTTTTGGTTCGTGATAGCTCTTTTACCGGTTATGGGAGCAATTCATGGTTCATTTTACTCAATGGCTGATCGCTATCACTATTTACCATCTATCGGTATTTCCATTATGTTGGCTTGGGGAGTACCATTTTTTTTTAGAAGTGAAAATATTCGCAGAAAGATCTTATTTCCGGCTGCAATCGTTTTTCTGGCGTTTCTGATTTTCTTAACTTGGAAACAATGTGGCTACTGGGAAAACAACTTCAAACTTTGGAATCATGCTTTAAAGGTAACAAAAGATAACTTTATGGCTTATGGCAATTTAGGAGTTGCCATGTTGGCCGATAGGCGAACAAAAGAAGCCATAGAACATTTTGATAAAGCTTTGCTTTTAAGGCCCGATTATCCTCTGCTTTATGTTAATAGAGGTGGTGCGTATGCTGAACTTGGCCAGTATGTATCTGCTATTGAAGATTTTAATAAAGCAGTTCTTTTAAATCCTAATTACGCCGTTTCCTATAAATGCAGAGGGTATTTTTACTATAAAATTCATCAATATCAAAATGCCATAAAAGATTTTGATTCTTCTATCCGTCTCAGACCTTTTGATGCAAATACTTATAACTATAGGGGTATCGCTTTTGCTAATCTCGGAAGATATGAACTCGCCATAAGAGATTTTAATCGAGCTGTCGCTCTGAACAACGATTATTCGGAAGCTTATATTAATATGGCCGCTATTTATGGAAAATTCAATCAGTATGATAATGTTATAAAAAATCTCTCTGAAGTCATAAGATTACAACCGGAAAATGCTCTGATCTACTTTAACAGAGGCTTTACCTATGCTAAAATTGGTCAATATCAGTCGGCAATCCAAGATCTGAACGAAGCCATTCTCCGAAAAGAAAATTATGCAGATGCATATAATATCAGAGCGGCTGCTTATTTAAATCAGCGTAACTTCATGGATGGCTGCCGTGACGCGAAAAAAGCGTGCGAACTGGGGAACTGCTCTACATTGCAAGTAGCTGCCAATAAGGGATCGTGCCGGTGATAATGTTCTTAAGGGAAAATTTACGTGAATTCTTCTGAATAGTAACAATTTATGAACAAAAAATCTTATCTTATCATTATATTCTTAATCGCAGCATCCTGCATTTTTTTCGGAAGGATTGCCGGAAATCATTTTATCAATTTTGATGACCCGGGATACTTAACGAAAAATTATCAAATTCAGTCCGGTTTAAATTTTGAGAATATCAAATGGGCATTCACGGCGATTGTCGTAAGCAACTGGCATCCGTTGACTTTGCTTTCACACATGCTGGACTGGAGTCTTTTCGGAAATTATGCCGGCGGTCATCATCTCGTCAGCCTGCTTTGGCATATCGGCACGGTCATCCTCCTGTTTCTTTTTCTTTATAAGACAACCAATAATATCTGGCCTTCGGCTTTTGCAGCCGCCTTTTTCGCCTTGCATCCCTTAAGGGTGGAATCCGTCGCCTGGGCATCAGAACGAAAAGATGTCCTGAGTATGTTTTTCGGAATGGCCAGTATCTACACCTATGCCTTCTATGTCGAGAAAAACAAAATCTCCCGGTATTGTCTTTGTCTGATTTTCTTTATGCTGAGCCTGATGTCCAAACCGATGCTGGTTACCCTGCCTTTCGTTCTGCTTCTGCTGGATTACTGGCCACTGAGGCGCTGGCAGACGCAGGACGCCCCTCTGATAAATCTGAAACCGGCCGGCAAACTCATCCTGGAAAAAATCCCTTTCATGGTGATCAGCATTGCCTCAAGCATCATAACGCTCTGGGCACAAAATAAAGGCGGTTCTATCGCCTCCGATATGGGCCTGCCTTTAACGATAAGATTCTCCAATGCCATTTTTTCCTATGTCGCCTATCTGGGAAAAATATTCTGGCCCGTCGATCTGGCTGTGTTTTATCCGCTCAATTTCTTTCTTCCATTATGGCAGATAATTACTTCCGGCATTGCTATTTTGCTAATTTCTATCGCTGCACTTTATCTCATTAAAAAAAAGCCTTTCCTATTTGTTGGCTGGTTCTGGTATCTGGGAACACTGGTTCCGGTTATCGGTCTGGTACAGGTGGGCAAACAGGCCATGGCGGACCGTTACACTTATCTGCCTTCAATAGGTATTACCATCTTACTGGCGTGGATTATTCCTTCTTTATTAAAAAAAGAAAGTACTAGTAGAATGTTGTTTCCTGCGGCTTTTGCTATCCTAGCCGTTTTGTCATTCTTAACCTGGAAACAGTGCGGCTACTGGAAAAACGGTATCTCTCTATTCAAACATACTGCGCAAGTAATAAAAATGGACTATCGTGATCTGGAAAACATGGGAAATGATTTTACGCAACTGGGTCACTATCAGCAGCAGAAGGAAATCCAATATTACAATGAAGCCGTTCGCTTCAAACCTGATGATTATCGGAACTATTTTCATCGAGGAATTGCCTACTCGAAAATCGGACAATATCAAAAAGCCATCAAGGATTTCAACCAGGCTATTCAGATAAAACCGGATTACGTCGAATCCTATTTATATAGAGGAAATATTTATGGACAACACGGTCAGTACAAGCTGGCCATTCAAGATTTTGATAAAGTCATCTCTCTAAAACCCGATCACATGACAGCATACAATAACAGAGGACTTGCCTATAGCGCGCTGGGGCAATATGAGACTGCTATAAAAGACTACAACAAAGCCATCATGCTCGATAAGAATTACGCCGTCGTTTACAACAACAGAGCCAATGCTCATTTCAAGCAGGGCGATCAAGTATCCGGATGCCTGGATGCGCAAAAAGCCTGTAAATTAGGCATCTGCGATATATTAAAAGCTGCATCAAATAAAGGCCTATGCCGGTGAAGCATCTGAGACATGATGAATGTCTTGACTTTATTTGAAAAACAGATAGTTCTGAAAAAAAATATTTCTGACATGAAGGCCGGCACATAAAGATGGTCAATAAGATTAATCTTCATCAAAATAAACAAAAGTTGATCATTTTCATTATTTTGACCGTTCTGACTCTGTCCGTCTACTGGCAGGTGCATCGATATGACTTTATCAATTATGATGATCCTGTCTATATTACCGAGAACCATCAAGTCCAATCAGGAATAACAACTGATGGATTCCGCTGGGCGTTTACTACAAAATACTTTGGTTTATGGAATCCGCTGGTCTGGCTGTCTTTCATGGTTGATCATCAACTGTATGGTCTGAAAGCCGGCGGATATCACGTCACCAACCTTATTCTGCACCTCCTCAGTACATTGCTGCTCTTCTGGCTCTTTCACCGCATGACCGGTGCCGTCTGGAGGAGCGCCTTTGTCGCCGCTTTCTTCGCCCTGCATCCGCTGCATGTGGAATCCGTCGCCTGGGTCTCGGAAAGGAAAGATGTCTTAAGCGCCTTCTTCTGGATGCTGACGTTATGTTTTTATGTCTATTACACGGAAAAACCCCAGCTAGAAAGATATCTGCTGATTGTTTTTTCTTTTGTCCTTGCTCTGCTGAGCAAACCGATGGTGATCACCCTGCCGGTGATTATGATTTTACTGGATTACTGGCCGCTGCGTCGTTTTGAATCCCGAAAGGGCAATCTGTTTTTGTGGCAGGTGAAGGAAAAGTTGCCTCTCATCGTCTTATCAGTCACTGCGGTTCTTATAACGTATTACACTCCGAGTACGCATAAATCTTATGAGCTTCTGCCATTGGAAACCCGATTGGCCAACGCACCCGTCGCTTTTGTAATCTATCTTGTCAAAACGTTCTGGCCCCATAACATGACTATTTTCTACCCTTTTCCCTCTCAGATTCCTGTCTGGAAAATTACGGTATCACTTTTGTTCATTATCTTGAGCAGTCTGATAATAATCTTAAAAACAAGGCGACTTCCGTATCTTTTTGTCGGATGGTTTTGGTTTATCATAGCTATTGCGCCTGCCATAGGTATTATTCAGATCGGGGATTTCGCGATGACCGATCGCTATCATTATCTGCCTTCCATCGGAATTTCCATCATGCTGGCCTGGGGCATTCCTTCTTTCATCAGAAACAAACCCGCAGAAAAGAAGATTCTTTTACCGCTAGCCGTACTTGTTTTGATGATTCTGGCGGTTTTGACCTGGAAGCAGTGTGACTACTGGAAAAGCAGTGTCGAACTCTGGAAACACGCAGTCAATGTCACAAAGAATAATTTTCTGGCTTACAATAATCTTGCCATTGCTCTTTTTGCGGAAGGGAAAAATGAACAGGCTATCTATTATTATAATAAAGCCATTACGATAAAACCGTTTGAAGTTGTACCTTATCAAAATAAGGCCATTGTTTATGCGAAGACAGGCCAATATAATCTGGCTATCGACAGCTATAGCGAAGCCCTTCGGATAAAATCAGATAATTCAGACGCTTATTACAGCAGGGGAGCACTTTATCATCAACTTGGCCGGTATCAAGAAGCTGTTGAGGATTTCAGTTCAGCTATCCGGCTCCAGCCTGATAATAGCCTGGCCTATTTCAATCGGGGAAACGCTCTCATTACTCTGGGCCGGTATCAGCAGGCCATTGATGATTTCAGCAAATCAATCTCTCTGAAGCCGGATTATGTCGATGCCTATAACAACCGGGCATTTGTCTATCTTTCCCAGAAACGCTACCAAGAAGCCGTTGGCGATTACAGCAG
>Ga0208458_1000581_pt1 | contig 37395 bp, 43 predicted proteins | sample AD_UKC085_MetaG_FD_184432 | JGI IMG/M metagenome (GOLD analysis project Ga0208458, IMG submission 184432) | Active sludge microbial communities of municipal wastewater-treating anaerobic digesters from USA - AD_UKC085_MetaG (SPAdes) (version 2) | ecosystem: Engineered > Bioreactor > Anaerobic >... | reverse complement strand
GGGCAGACGGCAGCCGAGTGGGACGTGGTGATGTTGCTCGACGGCATGGTCTTCGGAGTCTTTGGGCTCCACACCAGAGACCTGAGAATTCTTCGATCGGACATCATGTACGAGGTCTACGGGTTCAACCGGCCGCTGGCAAAGTACCCGAACGCCAACCGCCTGCTGATGCTGTGTATCACCACGAAGCGGTTCCGCGATTGGGCGATGCGACTGATATTCCCGAGGAACCGGCTGGCGGTGTGCAATCGGTTCAAGACCACGTGTTTCAGCAAGTACCGAACGGTCAAGCTGAACCACGGCATCTTGAATCGGATCAGCCGGGAAAAGCTCGAGAACGGGAACTACAAGACGGTGTGGGAAACCGAGTGGCGGGACCAGAGTTATGCCGAGTGCGTCCGGCAGTACCTCAATGAAGTGAAGGGATAGGGTTTCATGGAAGACAGAACGCGGGAACGGATGCTCGACTTGGGCAATGGCCTGAGTATCTGGAAGATCCACATCGACCTGCTGCGGGAGGCCGACAAGAACGCCAGGGTCATGTCGCCGATGATGCTGAATCGGCTCACCGACAACGTGCGGCAGGACGGCCGGTTGGAGTCCCTGCCCCTGGTGACCCAGGCGGAGTGCCACGATGGCGAGATGCGGATCATCAGCGGCCACCATCGGGTCCGGGCGGCCAGGGCGGCGGAGGTGTACGAGGTCCACGTGTTGTGCATCGACGACGAGTTGAGCCGGGATCAGATTCTCTCCAAGCAGTTGCAGCACAACAGCTTGAACGGCGAAGATGACCCCCAGATGCTCGCCGAACTGTACCGATCCATCGAAGACCTCAACGAGAGGATCAAGGTGGGACTGCCCGAGCTTGAGGCGGGGAAGTTCGACCCGGTAGGCATGGACGAAGTCAGGCTGGACGTGGACTATGAGGTGGTCAATATCGTCTTCCTGCCGCAGCAGAAGGTGCAGTTCGACGATGCGATCAACCTGCTGGCCAAGAGCGGCGACGTGCTGGTGGAGCAGTTCGGCGTCTTTGAATCCTTCCGGGAGGCGGTGGCGAAGACGTCCGAAGCCTACAACGTGCGGAACATCGCCGGGATTCTGGCCAAGATGGCTGAGATCGTGCTCGCCCATGAGCCCCAAGAGGAAGCTGTTCCCGATGGCGAGCCCGCAGCCCAGGCTTGATGGTTGTGGTGACCGATGGGACGTCGAACCACGTTGACGGGGGAAGTAGCGGCCAAGCTCGAATACTACTGGCAACTGTCCAGTGAGATTGCGCTGTCCGACCGCGAAATCTGTGACCGCATCGGCATCAAGTTCAAGACGCTCCAGGATTGGCTCTACAGGCGGCGCAAGGTGAAGATCGGCGAGCGTGAGCCGGAGCGGTTGACCGATATTCGTGCGCGCGCAAGGGTCACGTGCGTAACGAGTTACCTCGCCCGGATGCACGCCCTGACAATAAAGGCAGAGGCGGCCGGCAACCTCAAGCTGGCGGCACGAATCACCGAGAGGCTGATGGTGATGCAGTTCCCGCACAAGTTCGGCAGGAACGTTCGGCCGCCGGATGACGGAGAGTCGCCGACAGAGCTGGTCCGCGGGATGATGCAGGAGGTTGAGGATTACCACGAGTTGTGCGATGGCTAAATACCTCACCCCGCGATGGACAAAGTGCAAGCTGGACCCACGCCAGCACGCGTATCTATACAGCCGTGCGCCCATCAACATTGTGCCGTCTGGAAGGCGCTCATTCAAAACTGAGGCGTCCAAACGCCGGGTGGTCACCAGGGCAATCGCCTTCAAGAAGTACCCCAACGGCCGGTTCTTTGCCTGTGCGCCGACGCAGCAGCAGGCCAAGGATATCTTCTGGTCCGACCTCAAGGCGATGGTGCCGAGGTGGGCGCTTCGCACCGGTCGGCCGGACATCGATATCAGCGAGAGCGAGTTGACGATCAAGCTGTGGCAGGGGGCGATCATCAAGGTGGCCGGCCTGGACAAGCCGGCCCGCATCGAGGGTGGCGATTGGGATGGCGGGGTGATTGACGAGTACGCGGACTGCCGGGCGGACGTGCTCGATGAGCATATCATGCCGATGCTGGTCCGTGGTGGATGGATCGACATTATCGGTGTGCCCGGCGGCAGGAATCACTACTACCGACTGACGCAGCAGGTGCTCAATGGGGAGTTGGAGGGGGCGAAGCACTTCCACTGGAAGGCGTCGGAGGTGCTTCACTTGTATCTTGGCCGGGAGAGAGCGGAGGCGTTCCTGGCCCAGATGCGAAAGAAGATGGACCCGCTGACGTTCGATCAGGAGTTCAATGCGAGCTTCGTGGTGTTCGAGGGCCGGGTCTACTACGGGTTCCTCCAGGAGACGCACGCCAGTGAGCGGCTGGCCTGCGATCCCAAGCTGCCGCTGATTCTGTGCTTTGACTTCAACGTGGCCCCGGGGGTGTGTGCGATCTGTCAGGAGCAGCCGTACACGGGGAGCAACCCGAAGGTGGACAGCGAAGTGACTGCGTGCCTGGACGAGGTGTGGATCTCGAACAACAGCAACACCAAGCGGGTCTGCCAGGAGATTGCGGAGCGGTACGCCGGGCATCCGCAGGAGATCTGGTGCTACGGCGACGCCACGGGTGGGGCGAGAGGCTCGGCCAAGGTGGAGGGCTCCGATTGGGACTTGATCGAGAAGGCACTGCGGCCGGTGTTCGGCAGTCGGCTCTATCTGGCCTATGCCCGCTGTAATCCAAGGGAGCGGGTGAGGATCAACGCCATGAACAGCCGGATCGAGGCGGCGGATGAGAAGATCCGGTTCCTGGTGGACCCGGTGAAGTGCCCGCATACGGTCATGGACTTCGACGGTGTGGTGTGGGACGACAAGACGGGGGAGGTGGACAAGACCAGCGACAAGACGCTCACGCACCTATCTGATGCGGTAGGGTACTACGTGGCCCAGGTCCACCCGCTGGCGGAGCCGGGCTTTGTGATCGACCAGTTCTGAGAGATTTTTCCGTTGCGGGGGAGAATATGCTTGTCATGACGGCGTTTCCGTGGTTGCTTCTCATTACTGGTATGCAGAAGTGACTGCTTTGAAAGGGCCCGGAAATGGATTTCAGCAAGGTTCTCACATTCCTGGACGGCAAGAAGACGTACATCGTGGCGGGGGCCATGCTGGCTCTCGGGTGTGCGGAGGGCATGGGGTGGTTCAGTGTGCCGGAGTGGGTCTGGCCGATCGCGGCGGGGATGGGCCTGACCACGTTGCGGGCCGGGGTGACCGGGGTGGCGCAGTCGATAAAGGACAACGTGCCGACGACCACGACGAAGTAGGCTCCCCGTGAAGGCCATCGGGTCGGTTATAGCGACGGCGTTGGTGCTGGCCCTGGCGGTGTGGAGGTGGTATGCCTCACGCAACGAGAAACGACAGCGAGAACAGAAGGAGCGGGATGAGGCGATTCATCAGGCTGCTCATTCTGACGACGATAGCGATGTCAGCGGCATCCTGCGCCCGTAGCTACCTGGACGTGGGGCCGGTGTTCGTGACCAGCGACCCGAACGACATCGACATGCACTACGTCGTGGCAGGCTCCCTTATCATCGACCCGAACAATCCCGGCAATTCCCTGCGGGTGGGCAAGGACGGGCGATTCCTCAGCAACAAGTTCTTCGAGTATGTGCTCCAGAGGGCGGCGAAGTGATTGCGTGGTCGATCCACAAGCATTTTGTGCATCCACCGGCCAAGGAGCCGGTGCTTCTCGGGTACGGCAGATTGCTCGGCGGCGAGCCGCTGTTTCTGCCGGCCGAGGACGCGGCGGATTGGGGCAGGGACGATGCGTGGATGGACCTGGACGCCTGGCGTCGATGGCTGGGCGGGACGCTGACGGACCACGTGACCAAACTACTGACAGAGGCGGAACTTCGAGACAGGTCTTCGTCGGTCGCCCGGACGGTCGGTGCCGCTACTTCGCGGCCAACTGCCGGATCAAGGAAGTCTGCACAGGCAGATAAAGTCCAAGAGCCGTCCGGGCATTATGGAACAGGGGGAAATGAGCATGGCTAACGCACCAGTAGACACAACGCATCCCGCGTATGACCAGATGCTTCCGGCGTGGGAGCTGGTGGATGACCTGATGGGCGGGACCCAAGCAATGAAGGCGGCCGGCACGAAATGGCTGCCACAAGAGGATGGCGAGAGTTCTGACGCCTACGAAAGCCGGCTGGCCAGATCCGTCCTCTACAATGGATACGCCAAGGCGGTCAAGGAATTGTCCCGGCGTCCGTTCGCCAGGGCGGTGACGATTCGCGGTGAGCCTCCCGAGCCACTGAATGCGATGGCAGAGGGCGTGGACGAGGAAGGCCGCAACCTGACGCGCTTCGCGAAAGACGTGCTGACGGTAGCGGTCAACCGGGGCCTCTGTCACATCCTGGTGGACTATCCGCCGAACCAGGCGGCGAACCTTGGCGAAGAGCGCCAGATGGGGCTGCGTCCGCGGTTCGTCCTGATCGACCCGAAGGACTTGATTGGCTGGGTCTGTGAGAAGGGGCCGAGCGGCGAACAGCGGCTGACCGAGATTCGGATTCGCGAGTCGGCGTATGTGCGCAAAGACGACTACGGTGTTGAGGTCCGCCAGCGGGTGAGGGTGATTCGCCCGGACGCCTACGAGCTGCATGAAAAGGGCGAGAAGGACAACTGGCAGGTGATCGAAGCGGGACCGATGTCCCTGGGGAAGATCGCCTTGGTGACGCTGTATGTCAACCGCACCGGCTTTATGACCGCCGCGCCGGCGATGAGGGACCTGGCGGACCTGAATCTGGCGCACTACCAGAGCCAGAGCGACCACCGCAACAACCTGCGATTCGCCCGCTCGGGCGTGGTGTTCATCAAGGGCCTCACGGCGAAAGAGATGGAAGGGAGGATCGTCTGGGGGGTCAATCACGCCGTCAAGACGACCAACGCCAACGCGGACATGAAGCTGGTCGAGCACAGCGGCAGTGCGGTGACGGCGGGCGAGAATGAGCTGCGCCACCTCGAAGAGCAGATGGAGGCGGTGAGCATGGGGCCTCTGACCGTGCGATCGTGGGGCAACGAAACCGCGATGGGCAAGGCGATCGACGAAGGCAAGGGCCAGTGTGACCTGCAATCGTGGGTACGGGAGGAGGAGGGGGTGCTGGTGGAGGCGTATGCGCTGGCGGCGGAATGGAGCAGGGTGGCGCTGCCGGAGGGATTTGGGGTGGATATCTACGACGACTTCGGCCTGCTGCCGCGATCGGCGCAGGACCTGGACAATCTCCAGAAGCTCAGGGACCGGGGGGATCTGTCCAGGCGAACGATCCTGGAGGCGTCCAAGTTGCGGGGTCTTCTGCCCGAGAACCACGACATCGACGAGGAATTGGCCCGCATCGAGGAAGAGGGGCCGGACCTGGGCATGATGGGCCGGGAGGATGAAGATCGACTGCCGGATGACGAGGACGAAAGAGAAGACCGCGACAAGGCTGCGTAGGAGGCGGAGCGTTGGATATCGAAGACGGCGGGTTGCTCGAAGCGTTGGGGATGAAGTTTGGATGGTGTTGGTGCTGGTTTTACGGCACGTGGTTGTATCGGCCGCTGTACTGGCCGGCGGTGGAGACAAAGGTGGCTTCGCTGCCCGTGGTGGTGTGGAGGCGGCGGGGGTACTGGTCGGGCGTGCGGTCGTGGTCACGGGGGCGGCATTGGGATCGAAGATCCAGGTATGGAGAGCGGTAATGGGCGAAGCACTGAGCAAAGAGGAAATCAAGGCGACCAGGGCCAGGGTGCGGGAGCACAACCGCGCGATGGCTCAAGTGGCGGCGACGGCGGCGCGGAACGGACATGGTGGTCTGTGGCATGATCTGATGGGGGCGGTCCTGGTCGACCGATTGGGCTTGGATTTGATGTGTGCAGGGAGCCGACCGGATGCCGATTGACGTGGGGCAACTGAAGACGGTCAACGAGGTGGTTCGAGACCGGATCATCCGACACACGATTTTGTTGGAGCAGTACAAGACCGGTGAGGTGCGAAAGATCATTTCGTTCTTCAATCGGAGCCTCGAGCCGGACTTGCTGGAGAAGCTCACCAAGTATGCCGGAAAGACACTGACCGAGAACCGGCTGCGGATCATGCGGGAGAGCATGAAAGAGACGATGGCGGCGGCGTACTTGCGTATGAGGAAGGACCTGGAGCCGGACCTGATCGACTTGGGCAGGAGCCAGGGCAAGTGGGATGCGGCGGTGATCGAAAAGGCGTTGCCGGTGAGGATCGCTCTGAACACGCTGTCGGTGCCGACAATCACGGAGATGGTCATCAACCGGCCGATTGACGGCCGACTGGTTCGGGAGTGGTTCGAAGAGCTTGGGCAGGCCCAGGCGATCAAGGTCAACAGGCAGATCATGATCGGCGTGGCGGAGGGGGAGGGGATCGACGAGATGGTTCGCCGGATTCGGGGGACGGCCAAGAACCGTTATCGGGATGGCTTGCTCGCCAGGTCCAGGCGAGAGATTGAATCGGTGGTGCGGACCTCCGTTTCCGGCGTGGTCAACAACGTACGGCAGGGCACCTACCTGGCCAACGCCGACGTGGTTGCGGCGGTGCAATGGGTAGCGACACTGGACAGCCACACGTGCGAGGTGTGTGCGGCCTACGATGGGCAAACGTACGACCTGATGGATGGGCCGAGGCCGCCCCAGCACGTTGGGTGCCGGTGTACGACGGTGCCGGTGTGCAAGTCGTGGAAGGAACTGGGATTTGACTTTGCCGAGATGCCGGCGAGCGAGCGGGCGGCGATGAATGGCCGGGTGCCGGATACGGTGACCTATGGCCAGTGGCTCAGAGGCCAGAGCAGAGCGACTCAGGAGCTTGCGTTGGGCAAACGAAAGGCCCAGCTATTCCGATCCGGGCAGTTGGGCATTGGGGACTTCATCGACGATCGAAGTCGGATACTGACGCTGAAGGAACTGGAGTCGCTGATTTGACCGGGGTCCGCTCATGTGCCTCAGGATGACGCTGTTGAAGTGAGATCTGGTGACATTCGGACCGGTCTTGCCAAGCTCTGGGGATCAGGCACGCGCAAGTGCGCGCCAACGACGTGGCCCCGTCTGCGGTTGAGCTTCGGTTGATCTGCGCCTGATCTCACAAATCGCTATTTGGCTTGCTATTTGACAGTCGGAATTGTTCTTCCGCAGGGACTAACAAAACGCCGGAACGGACTGAAAATTCGTGTGTCGCCGATTCAACTCCCGACCGTGAAGATCCCGAGGAGCGCTCCGACGACGTGGGAACGTACTCGATCCAGGCAATTCCGCCGTGGATTTGCTCACAGGAGGGGGCCGGCAATTGCTTTTTGAGTTCGGCATAATATCGGGCCTTGGTGACGAGAACAACATGGTCACCCTCTTCTTGTTGTGCGATGATGGCCTTGAGTCCTTCGACATCCAGGAGCCGGTAGGCCGAATCCGGGTAGCTCAGGCCGTATTCATACTCCCCTTTGCGGCCGAGGATGTAGATGTTGTCGCGTTCATAATACCAGCAGGTGGCGGCTGTCAGGGCATTCTCTGCAACCAGGACGGAGGTGTCGCAAACCCGGGCCGCGTTGGCGAGGAGAAACGCGCCCGGCGCCTTGGTGGTCTTCAGGACCGCGGGAGAGACGATAGGCCAACTGAAGAGGAAGAGCACCGAGCCGGCGCTATACAGCACGAGCTTCCGGCGGAGATCCTGTGCATGGATGGAGGCCAAGCTGAATACCGCCCATAGCAAAAGGCCCACCGCCAGGATAGACCACTTCCAGAGCCCCACGGCCTGGGACATCTCGGGCATGAGTATAAGCCCCGTGAGCAGGGCCAGAAGGCACACGCCGCTGATGACCAAGATCACTGCGGCCCCCCGAGCGAACCCCTTGAGATCGCCTTTCCTCAGGCTTCTGAGCGTGCCGACAGCAATCAGAAAGGCCAGGGGAGGAAAGCACGGCAGGATGTACGTGCCGAGCTTACCACTGCAGGCCGAGAAGAACAGAAAGGGCAGCGCGAGCCAGCAGAGGGCCAGACGCATCATCGGGTGCTTCCAGTTGCTATGTCTCAATCCCACGACGATGGGACCGGCCAGTGGGGTCCAGGGCATCGCGCCGCCCAGCAGCATGGGGACGTAGAACCAGAAAGGTTCGGGGTGCTGCCCACCATCGGCGGCGAGAAAGCGATTGACGTGCTCGATCCAGAAGAAGTAGTGCCAGAAATCGGGTTCCCGGCGGTGGATCATGATAGCCCACGGAAGTACCACTAAAACGGCTGGGATCAAAGCGATCCAGGCCGTACGGAGCATCAACTTGAACGAGCCTTGCCAAAGTGAGAATGGGACGATCACCAGAACAGGAATGACCAGAGCGAGGAAGCCTTTGGTCAGGAAGGCCAGGCCGCAGGCCAGCCCGGCGAGAACAAGCAGGATGACCTTCGAGCGCGCCGCTTCCTGCTGACAGGCAAAGTAGAATGCCACCATGGCGGCGGTCACGAACAAGGACAACAGACTATCAAGAACACAGAACGTCCCAACCGCGAAGACCTCAAACGATAGGAGGAACACAGCGGCGGCCAAGAGCGGCACCGCTTCGTCGTCGGAGAAGCGGCGGGCCCACACCAACAGCAGCCAAGCCGTCAAGCCAGCGGCCAACGCCGAGGACAAGCGGATGGCAAAGGCATTCTCGCCTAACAGCCACATGGCGGCGGCATTGAGCCAATAGCCCAGGGGGGGCTTCTCGAAGTAGCGCATGCCATTGAGGTGAGGCACAACCCAGTCGCCCGAGACTAACATCTCGCGGGGGATCTCCCCGTACCGTGCTTCGTCTGGGATAACCAGCGGTCGCACACCAAGCGGCAAGAGATAAAGAAAGACAAAGACCCCGACCAGTGCGAGAGACAGTCTTCTTGTTGTCATTGCCGTACTCCCGGAGTCCGGCTGCTTCGCAGTGTCTTGGCATGGCGTCAATTGAAATCCTCACGGGTGGAAATATACGTGTAGGGCACCTGATAGTAGTCGAACACCCCGGCGGCACGGTGTCCCGTGAGTCGGTCCAGCAAATAGGTGACATTCAAGCCGATGCCGATGTAACCGTATCGGTGTTGACCGCTGAAGTATTCCTCATCTCCGGAAGAATACCCCCGTGTGTAGTAGCCGACCTGGAATTCAATCGCTTTCAACAACGGATCTCCTGTCTTGAGGAATCCGTCTGGCTTGACGGCCAACAAGTACTTCTGGCCTGAATAGTCCGTGAATACATCTGTTTCGTCACCATGACGAAGGGCAGGCGACGGAAACCATTCCATGCGGAAGTCTACTGTTTCTCTGATTGTGGGAAACCGATGACGCAAGTATGCCACGCCCACACCCAGTGTGTTCATGGCTTCGTCCTGCCAACTGAACCCCTGACTCTTGCTGAAGGCGTCGCCGATTTCGATCACGGTCGTCTGCATCCAACTACTCACAACTCCAATGGCGATGGCGTCTTCGTCTGAATATCCCCAATCCCGGTAAATCCGGTTGTACACGCTGGCCAGAGTATAGGCACTCCAGGCGTGACCGAGCTTGTCGGCTCCTCCGTAGCGGGTATCTTGGCCGAACCATCCTTCATCGTGAGTGTCAAAGCCATTGCTGCCATAGTCCCACGACGCGGCACCGTAGATGGCCAGTGCACCTGTGACAGCCAGATTCAATGCGACGACCTTCTTCTGACGCGGCCATTCGGCCATTCCCCACCATGAGCTGCTCGGTGTGAGTTCCTTCTCGGTAGAGGCGCACCGATTCTCGGAGGCCGACACCGAGCTCGCAGGGACCATGTCGTCATACGGGTTTGGTTCTGCGGCCATCGCTTGAGAGCCCGGCACGAGCAACAACACTGCTATGGCGATTTCAAGGACCAATCGATATCTCAACAGACTCTCTCCTCTATCATTTCTGGGTGCCGCACGGCGAACTGAGTTGGCAAGCCACCCACCCCTCGCGTCCCGGAATCTCTCCTGGGACAATGCGGGACAGAATCACTCGTGGAGATTCCCGAAGCATATCGCCCAGCGGGGCAAATTGGTGGCCTTGCGACAGCGCCAGGCCCACGAATCGTTCGAACATCGGCAGGCAGACGATTCCCTCGACCTCGGCGTGAATCGTCAGAACGTTGAGCTTGCCGGGCCTGAGCAGACCAAGCAGATACTCGTTGTAATTGTCATTCGACACGCCATCTCGCCCGATGACCTCATCATATGTGGGGAGGGTCACGGGGATCTGGGGCTGGAGCAGCTCGCGCCCGTCCACAACAGGCCGGAAGATACTGTCCCCCCGGCAATCGCTGTTGTAGCGAAAGGCAAATCTCGCTTTCTCCTTCAGGACACGATCATTACACTTCCAGCCGGGGACGGCGGAGCAGATCGGAGGATGCCCCAGAAGTCCAGAAAGCATTTCAGCTCCCCAATCCAGCGACCGACAAATGGCATCGGCGTCCACTCGATCGATATGGGCCTGCCACGCGTGATGGTCCCAAGCGTGCAGCCCCACTTCGTGGGCGGCCTGTGCAGCGTCGCGAATGACGCCGGGCAGTCCTCTGCCGATGACTGGGCCCGGCCAGAACGTTCCTCGCAGAAGAATATCCCAGCCATAGAGGCGGGAGGCCTTGGTCCGAAGCATCTTCCACAAGAAGGCCGGATGCAGGAGCCGCCACAGGTGACGGCCCATGTTGTCCGGTCCCACAGTGAAGAAGAAAGTTGCCTTGATCCCGTGGCGCGCAAGGACTCTGCAGAGGTTCGGCACGCCGATCCGAGTCCCTCGGAAGGTGTCCACGTCGATGCGCAAGCCGATCTTCATGCGTTCACTCTTCACTCGGCGGAACCCGTGGACTGACCATTCGGGTACAGTTTGTCGCAGATACAGGACCACCGGCGTTGTTCTCTGTCTTGTAGGTCAAGATGAACTCTCTCATCTTCCCGTACCGAGAACTGCCAAACTGATGTCCAAAGGAAGGCAACTGCTGTAAGATTTCGTGGTTCGGCTGCCCAAACCGCTCTTTCATATAGACCGCGACCATCATGTTTGTGCGCGCTACTCCCTGCTTGCAGTGCACGAGGACGGGCTGCCGAGCATTGCTAAGACTTGCTTGCAGAAAACGACGTATCTGCCGTGTCTCCGGCACGCTTCCCGGCTGCATCGGTAAATGAAGCAGTTCGATTCCTCTCTTCCGGCAGAATTGTTCCTCTCGCTTGTACCACGTTCCACTGTGGCATTCCCGCTCCGTGGTCAGACAGACAATCGTCCGAATCCCGTATCGAAAACAAATCCACCACAGCCCTACACGGCCCAACGCGCCACTGCGATACAACCGACCCTTCTCGACCGCCCCGAAGTGGTAATGCACCTTGTGCCAAACCACCAGCGACACCGCCGCCAACACGAGCAGTAGCCCAAGGATAGCTTCAATATGAGCCAATATCCGCATGGCGTCTCCCCGACTCTCATGGCACGGAGCGTTTCTTCTTTGCCCGACGAGCCAGCCGTCGCGTCGTGCAGGCAATCACTCGACGGACCCACTGCTTGTGCGCCCCCGGAAGAGCACTGTTTTCTGCTCGATATGCCCGCCAGAACCGCATCCGCTCGGTTCGGCTCAGGCCCAGAGAGGGAATCATGTTCAACTGGACCAGGTTCTTCAGTATTTCGCGTCTCGGCACATGCCGGTATCGCCTGGTCCGCTCGTTGTCCAGAAGAACAAACTGGATATTCTCAGGTGTTCCCTCCACGAGGATATTCCCCCACCGCAGATCCCCGTGTACGATGCCACATTTGTGCATCCGTCCCACCGTCCGTCCCAATTCTTCTGCCACGCTCCAGACCGCGCGCTGTGCCCGGCGGTCTATCTGTGTCTTCAACTGACGCACATACTGTCCCAACCGCACCCCTCCTACGACGGCTCGCGTTACGGCAAAACACTCTGCTCCTCGCCAACCCGCCAGCACTACTTCCGGGGTCCGCAATGCGTTCTCCTCCAGCAGTAGTGCTCCCCGCCATGCCCGCCCGGCCCGGCTCCCGAATACCCACGCCTTCACCACTTCCAGCCATCCTCGTTGCAGATACCGCTTGTAGTAGTACGGTCTTTCTTCCCATTTGAACCGGGACACCTCGGTGAATCGCGAACTGGCCACCGGCTCCCAGGCACCTCTTTCTGTCGCCCGGGCTTTCCCGCAGCACAACTCCAGAAACGGTGATGGGCAACAGCCGGCCCTTGCCTTCAGATGGTACTTCCCGAAATGACAGGCCACATAGTCAGCAACCATCCTATCTCCATCGGAGACCGTCTACGTCACTTGGCAGACCTATCTTCATGATGCAGTAAGCCGCGTGAGCTCCTTGACGCCAGGAGAGGCAATCGCCACGATGGTCGCAGCGAGTCGCGACGTCTTGGCAGGGGTTGGGATATTCAACACTGCGGCATCGTCTTCATCGATCACGACCTCCCCGGTGCGGACGGCTTCTCGCAGAAAGTAATCAAGGGTCTGCTCGATGGATTGCTCCAGTCCGACGGTGGGGGTCCAATCGAGAAGCCTCCTGGCGTTGCGAATACTGGGACGCCGGTGTTCCACGTCCTGATAGCCGACACCGTAGTAGGAGCCGCTCTCGACCTCGCGCAACCCGGCAAACGGCGGGAACATCGACCGGAGCGGGTGCATTTCGAATTTCGCCAGCAGCATTTGCGCCAGCTCACGGATGCTGGCCTCATTGTTGGGATTGCCGATGTTGATGATCTGGCCATCGCAGCATCCGTCTCGGTTCTCGACGATGCGATACAGACACTCGATGCCGTCGGCTACGTCGGTGAAACAGCGTCTCTGCGCTCCTCCGTCGATGAGTTGGATCGGCGTCCCTTCCACGAGATTGAGGATCAGTTGCGTAATGGCACGCGAACTGCCGATGCGGGCCGAAGTGAGACTGTCGAGCTTGGGGCCGATCCAGTTGAACGGCCGGAACAGCGTGAACTTGAGATCTTCCTTCTGGCCATAGGCCCAGATCACTCGATCGAGCAATTGCTTCGAGCAGGAGTAAATCCATCGTTGCATGCGGATCGGCCCGAGAATCAGACGGGAGTTGTCTTCGTCGAACTCGGCCTCATCGCACATGCCGTAGACCTCGGAGGTGGACGGGAAGATGATGCGCTTGCCGTATTTGACGCAGTGGCGGACGATCCGGAGATTCTCTTCGAAGTCCAGCTCGAAGACCCGCAACGGATTGCGGGTGTATTCGATCGGCGTGGCGATCGCCACCAGGGGGATGACAATGTCGCACTTCTTGATGTGATATTCAATCCACTCGTCGTGAATGGAGATGTCCCCTTCCTCGAAATGAAAGTCCGGCTCCCCGATCAGGTGCTGGATGTAATTGGAGCGGAGGTCCATTCCGTGCACCTCGTACTTGCTGCTGCCCAGGAGACGCTGGCTCAGTGCGTTGCCGATAAAGCCGTTGACACCGAGGATAAGTACACTCCGCTTACGCTGCGATCGGAACCGGTCGCCGGCGTGGGATCCGAACCTCGTGCCTGCGGCCAGTCCCAGCTCCGTCGCCAGTTGTGCGCCGGTCATATACACGCCGCCCTCGGGTTGTCCGGTATCGATGCGCACCGCACCGTAGCCACAGGTGACGACCAGAGGATCGATGGAGACGACGGTGCCTGGCATTCGCATTTGGCCCCTGGATGGCGTTGTCGTCACCGACCAGATCAGGCATTTTCTGTCCCCCAGGAAACTGAAGGCCCCCGGATACGGCTGTGTCACTGCCCGAACCAGATTGCGGACCTCGTCGGCCGCGAGCAACCAATTGATCTGTCCGTCTTCAGGGCGGCGTCCGCCGTAGTAGCTGGCCTTCGTAGGGTTCTGGGCCCGGCGCGGCGCCGTCGCGTTCTTGATGGCCGGCAGCACATCGTCCAGCATCTGCGTTGCCGCACTGGTGAGCTTGGCGTATAGGCTCTTCGCCGTATCATCGCGCGCGATGATCACACGTTTCTGGGCGACTATATCGCCGGCGTCCGGTTGGAGCGTCATATGATGTAGAGTGACGCCCGTTTCCGTTTCGCCGTTGAGCAGCACCCAATTAACGGGACACCGGCCGCGATACGCCGGGAGCAGCGAACCATGCAGATTGAGGCACCCGCCGTGGGGAATACCCAGAATGGCTGATTTGATCATGTGGCGGTAGTAGAATGAGAAGATGATGTCCGGATTCATCGTCCTGATTCGTTCGACCCACAGCGGGTGATTGATATCATCCGGTGCGAAGACCGGGATGTTCTGTGAGGTCGCCAGTTCTGCTACGGAATCGAACCAGATCTTCTCGTTGGGATCGTCCTTGTGTGTAAACACGGCGGTAATTTCAAACCCATGGCGCAGAAGCGCCTCGATGCCGACACAGCCCATGTTGTGATACGCTAAGACAAGTGCTTTCATAAGAGGTCTTTTGTTCTCTCCTGCTTGAGTGTCCGTTATTGTCCCGATGCCGCTCGCCCGACCACCGTGTCAACGAAGTAGCGGGGGCGGGCACGGACGTCCTCGTAAATGCGGCCGATGTACTCGCCGAGCAATCCCATCCCCACGAATTGGGCTCCTATAAACAGGAAGAGGACAGCGAAGAGACTAAACACGCCTTCCGCCGCCCATTCCGCCCCATAGACCACTCTCATCACCAGCAGAAAGACGCCGAATCCCACACCTGCTACCGAGATGAGTCCCCCCAAGACGCTCAGCAAACGCAAGGGAAATGTGGTCATGCTCGTCAACAGATCAAACTGAAGATTGATCAGACTCCACACGCTGTATTTCGAGTCGCCGTGGGGGCGGTCGACGTGTCGCACTTCGATCTCAGCGGTGGTCCGGGCAAAGCTGTTGGCCAGGACGGGGATAAACGTGCTGCGCTCGTGGCATTGCAGCATGGCGTCGACGACGCGGCGACGGTAAGCGCGAAGCATGCAGCCGTAGTCATGCATCATCACTCCCGTAGCCCTCCGTGCGGCACGGTTGACGATCCGCGAGGCGGCACGGCGAAACAGCGTATCCTGTCGCGGCGTGCGCACCGTGCCAACAACGTCAAACCCTTCCATGGTCTTCCGCACGAGTCCGGGAATCTCCTCGGGCGGATTCTGCAAATCGGCGTCGAGGGTCACCACGATCTCGCCGCGAGATTCGGCGAAGCCGGCCATCACGGCGGCGTGCTGACCGTAGTTGCGGTTCAGCAGCACCCCTACGATGGTGCCGCTGGGGGCTTCGGCCGCGGCGATGATAATTGCGGCCGAATCGTCCGAACTGCCGTCGTCGACCAGGATGATTTCGAACGGCACCGCCAGGCTGTCGCACGTTTTCAGACACCGGCGAACCAGTTCGGGCAGCACCTTCTCCTCATTGAATACCGGGATGACCAGGGAGACTGAAAGTGTCCGCTTCGCCGTCTTATGCGTGGAATCGCACTTGGCGGGACCGCTGGGCCTTTCGTCCTTGACCGGCTGCGCGCGTCCAGGCCGCACGTGCTCAATCGTCCCACGGGGCAAACCATTCTGGTGCAAAATGCCTGTGCCGTTTTCCTGCATGGCTATGCAGTCTCCTTGGCAAAGGATCGGGCCGTGACATATGACGGTTTCCGGGAAAGAACGCCTTTGATGGCGTCGACCACGTCGTCGACGTCCTGTTCCGTCATGTCGGGGAACAACGGCAGCGAGCAAATCCGGTCCGAATTCCATTCGGTGTTCGGCAGCATTCCACGACGCAAGCCCATGCTCTCCCGATAAAACCGTTGCAGGTGCACCGCCCGAAAATGGAGTCCGGTCCCGATATTCCTCTCCTTAAGTGCTTGCATGAATTCATCCCGTCCCAGCCCGGCTCTGTCGATATCCAGGCGTACGATGAAGAGATGCCACGCATGCTCCATCGGATATGGGGGATCTTCCAAGGGTATGATTTCCTCGACGGCTCGCAGTCGTTCCCGATACCGCATCGCCAGTTCCGTACGCTTGGCGTTGAATTCCTCTACGCGGGCCAACTGACGCAGGCCCAGAACGGCCGAAATATCCGTCATGTTGTATTTGTAGCCCGGCTCCAAGGCCTCCGCCTGGGGCGATCGCCCCTGCTGATGCCGGTCGAACGCATCGACGCCGAGTCCATGGAACTTCAGTCGTCTGACGCGCTCCAGGAGCCTCTCATCGTCCGAACAGAACATGCCACCTTCACCGGTCGTGATGTTCTTGATGGGGTGAAACGAGAAGATCGAAATTCCACAGTGGCCCACGTGCTGGCCCCTGTACTCCGTTCCCAGGGCGTGTGCCGCGTCCTCGACAAGCGGGATGTCGCGGAGCGAGGCGAGCTGACGAATCGGATCGATATCGACTGGCGCCCCGGCGAAGTGGACGGGGATGATCGCCCTCGTGCTGTCGGTCAGGCATGCCTCTATGGACCGGCGGGAAACCATCAGGGTGTCTCGATCGATATCGGCGAAGACGGGCGTAGCCTCCGCCAGAACGATCAGGTTCACCGTGGACACCCACGTCATCGAGGGCGTAATCACTTCGTCGCCGGGACCGATCCCGAGGGCCTTCAGAACCACGTGCATGCCGGCGGTCGCGGAGGACAGCGCCACAGCTCCGGGACAGCCGACATAGTCGGCGAACCTCTGCTCGAATTCTGCTGTCCTTGGCCCGGTGGTGATCCAGCCGCTGCGCAGCACATCACCGACGGCAGCGATATCCTCTTCCGTGATGGACGGCCGTGAAAATGGCAAGAAATCAGTCCGCATGCGCAACACCACCTTGGATACGAGTCGGATTCAAACGCTCCCCAGACCAAGCGAGCCCATGTTCACGCCGATCCCAACCTGACACTGGACGTCTCATTTCTCCTCCTCCACGATTCGACCTGTATCCGTCAATTTCAGACCAATTGTCCCGTTGCCTTTGGCTTTGCCTTCGACCTCGTAGAACGTCCTGCCGTCTTCCACCTCTCTGGATGCCTTCAGTCCTGTGGCTGAGCCGAAGTATTTCTCGGCACCCGCCCGCACTGCCGCCGGGAGCGAAGTGTAGGGAACGCTCTCTTCGGCCGTGAGCACCGTTCCATCGGCGGCGACGTCGTACTCCACCTCTTTGCCGCCCACCGTTGCTTCGACGTCGTAAACCACCTTGCCGTCCACTTTTTCCTTTTCGAGCTTCCTGATCTCGCCGTCGGCGGTCAGCCCTTCTATGGTGGCACGGGCGGGGGCCGGAACGTCCGACAACGCAACACGCTCGGCGGACGCCTCTGTCTTTGCCCTTTGCCGCGGCATGATCCCACAGCCCGAGAGACCGGCAATCAGAGCAGCAACCAGAACACACTGAAAAATCCAATACGCCATTGTGGTCTCCTTTTTTGCTCTTGCGCGGCATTTTCAGCAAACGTACCTTAAGCGAGCCTGAAGAAATCCCCCTTGGTCAGGGAAATCTCTACAGTCCCCTTGTCCGGCGCGCCGTCGGCGGGCCATGGCCTTCCGCCCCGGGTGAACACTTGGCCTCGGCAGACGTGGCAGTCCGCTTCACGGATCGCGGGGCAAACGAGGCCAGCCGTGGGCCGATGTCCATCCTGCTCTCCCACTTGTGGTAGTCCGATCCAGCAACGTCTTCCCAGCGAAATCGCCACAGATCGCACCACATCCGCCAGAGCAGAACCACGTATTCTGCCGCCCTCATGCCTACCCCCATATCCGCAGAGAGTTCTGTGATACGAAAAGGCGCGAACGGGCATGCCCTTTCGGTTTGATCCGTGTAAGACCTCAGACTTTCGAACCTGACGTCAGCCTGAAGATTGTGCACTGTAGATGGGCCGATTCTGATCCTATGGCATCTCATAAGGCCTTCTCATCCGCGATCGTGACTTTCCGAACCTCCAGCGAAGAGCCCGCACGAACAGCAGATTCAGCGGGGTGGAAGTGACCAGCGGCCTCAGGATCACGACAACCATCGGGTGTTCGATCTCCTGGCCGGGACAATTGCCGTCGCCCCCGGGAGGCGAGAGCAGACTTCGCCGCCTGGTCCCGTCGTCCTGCCTGTCGTCAATAGAGGTCGCTGGTCCGGCTGAGCGGTCTGGACGGTGCCCCTTCACGATTGATCCACCTGGATGTTCTGAGCTTTATCCATTGGTTTCACAGTGGTGGCGGAGTTGACTCTTCGACCTTGTACGGTGCTTCTTCGCCTTCCATCGCGGAGGCCGCAACAGAGCCGTTCCGGCTGGTGGCTTGAGTACCTTCCCGCGGCCCGGTACATCGCGCGCCTTCTCGGGTCGCTACTACAGTGCCATCACAGGCAATTTCGTATCTCACATCCGTGTCTCCAACTCTGGCTCTGACGTCATAGACCGTCTTGCCACCGATTTCCTTCTGCCTGAGCATCCAGATTTCTCCCGCGCCAACCAGCTTCTCAAGAGCGGCCAGGGCTGGCGCGGGCAGTTCCGGTGGCAGAGCCTGCCGGCTGAAAGTCTCCTGCTCTGCCCCCAATCCCGACAGGGCAGTGCAGCCGGAGGCCCCGACCATCAGGACAACCGCCAAGATGCAGCGCAGATTCGGATATCGCATTGTGTTACCCCCTTGTCTATTCCACATGGTGCCATCATAAACGGGCCAACCTGAGGAGAACCTGAAGGAGCTTCGAGGTCTTGATCCGGTTGCAGGTAGACCGGACGATGCGGAAGACGGTATGGGAAGGGCTTGTATTCGTCGCGCACGTCGATGTAGAAGTGCAGGGGATGGCCTGGGTCGAGATGCTCGCGCAGACAAGATCCAGCTCGCTTTGCTACCCTGAAGCTCACATGTCGCCAACTCCGATAAGTAGATGCACGTCCCCACGAGCAAGATCCGTGCGACCAGCCATCGCGGGCGCGGTGAGCCGTCCTGGCCGATCCTCCTATGAAACCAAGCCTCCTGCGAAACGCCTTACTACTTGCGAATGGTCCGTTGATATGCTCAAGAACCCGTTGATGGAGCGGATATTCCCAGATGCCTTTTCTCGCGGTAGATCAAAACCAAGTTGCGGCTATAGATGAACAGGCCCAGGGACTGGCCCAGGATGAAGACCGGATCGGCCCGGACGATCGCGTAGAGCAGCAGGCCGGAACTGCCGAGGAGACTCAGATACCAGAAGGAGATCGGCACAACGCTCTTGCCGCACCGCTCGGAAGCCAGCCATTGCACGACGAAGCGACCGGTGAAGGCCACCTGGGCGAGCAGCCCGACGACGACCCATGCATCGAAGTTAGTCAGGAGCTTGTCAAGCATGGGAGGATCTCCTCTCTTCTTCCACTTCGTAGCGCAGAGCCCGACTGTGCATCCACCGCACGGCCAGGGTGTCTCGCAGTCCTCGGACTGCGCGGTTGCGTATGCCGTACTTGGCAATTCCGGCAATGCGCGGCCGGTGATTGACCGGGACCTCGACGACCCGGAAGCCCTCCATGCGGAAGAGTGTCGGCAGGAAGCGGTGCATGCCTGTGTACAGCTTGATCTGCGCCAGACAGGCCCGGCGAAAGACCTTGAGCCCGCAGGCCGAGTCGTGAATGCTCTCGTGCGTCAGGCGGTTCCGGATATCATTGGCGATTCGCGAGGAGAGTCTTCTGATCCACGGGTCCTGGCGTCGGGACCGCCAGCCGCTGACCAAGTCATACGGTCCCGTGATCAGCATATCCAGAAGACGCGGGACATCGGCTGGATCGTTCTGGAGATCGGCGTCCAACATGGCCACGTAGGTGCCGCGTGCGATCCGGAAACCCGCATCAATCGCGGCGGTCTGGCCGCTTCGGTGCGCCAGGCGGCGGACTCTCAATAGAGGATATTGGTCCAGTAGTTGGCCGCACACGTCGGGAGTGGCATCGTCACTGCCGTCATCAACGATGATGATCTCATGGACGCCAGGGATGTGCTTCAAGGCGGCATCAATCTCCTGAATCAGACGCGGCAGGTTCGCCGCTTCGTCGTAGGCGGCCGTGACCACCGAGAGCTGAATGTCGTGATCGTCCGTCATCGTTGGATTCTCCCTATCAGGTTCACAGATCGGCCCCCTGAGGCGGTGGGGCGTCCGAAGCGCCCCCGCGTGTTTGTACATGCAGAAGATAGCCGTAGATGTCATGGCGCCGGGCGGGCCGCTGCTCCTGCGCATACACGATTCGACAGGTCTGCCGGCATTCCTCGGGCAGATCGGCGCGGAGGACGATGACCCACCGGTTCTGGAGATAATGCGAGCGTACCGCCTCGGACGTGTCGAGAACGGGTACGGATCGGCCATAATAGTGCACGAAGACGTTGGACAGATCTCCATAGGCATACAGCGTTTCGTTCGGAGGAACTCGTTCGCGAATCGCCAAGGCAAATTCACGGGTGTCCCTATAGCCGTCGAAGGCGGCATTGTGGACGGAGATGCCGAACAGCTCGATCACGGCCAGGGTCGCCACGAAGCACGGGACGGCCCACTGCGCGCGGCGCGATTGGATCCGGAGCAGATATGCCAGCAGAGCGACGAAGAGGACGATATCGACATTCGCCAGGATCATCGCTCGGGGAAATCCCTGACGGTTCATCGTTATATAGACCACGCTGACCAGCGGCGCGACCGCCAAAGCGATACCGTGCAGCGCCATGATGCGCGCGGCGAAGCGCTCCGAGAACGCCTGGCGTACGAAGACCAGATCGTCGAGCACAATCCCGATCAGGATGGCGGCCGCCGGCATCTGCGGCAGAATATAATGAGGACGTTTGCCCTCGGACAGGGTGAAGAACAGCAGCCCCACGGCGAACCACAGCCACAGGTAAAGCATCACGGGACGCCGGCGGCCCCAGACGCGATAGAACGGACTCAGCAGCGCGATAGGCAGAACCACGACCCAGGGGGCCGCGTATTTGAACATGTTCGGCAAGTAGTAATAGAACGGCCGGCCGCGGCTGTCGTATTGGCCCCCAAAACGCGAGAAGACCTCGTTTCTCCACAGCGTCAGGTCCCAATTCAGGTGGACGCCGATCATGATCGGCCAAGGCAGCACAATGGGCAACATGAGCAGCAGGCCGGCGAGCGGATGAAGTCGGCCGAGGAGACGCTTCTTCTTCCTCAGCAGTGCATAGGCCAGGATCGGCAGAAACACCACGGGGAAGGGAATGGGCCCTTTGGCCAGGTTCGCACCGGCGAAGCTCACCCAGAACAGCGCGACCACGGCCCGCCGTCTTCGCCGCGACTGATACCGCTGGATATCGAAGAACGCCAGGAGGCAGACCGTGCAGAAGACGGTCATCAGCATCTCGGCGCGGGCGTTGTGCGACCATTCCACATACGCGACAGAGGTTACCCAGACGCACGTGGAAAGCAGTCCGGTGCGCAGCGAGGTCCAGCGTGACACGAAATAAAGTATCGCGATCGCCGAGAGAAATCCCGCGGCGGCACTGGGCAACCGGGCCGCCCATTCATTGCACTGCCCCGTCAGACGCGAAATTCCCGCCACCAACCAGTAGGATAGCGGAGGTTTCTTCAGGCGGGGTACGCCGTTCATGGTCGGGACGACGTAGTTGCCCGATTGGACCATCTCCCTGGCGGTGACGGAGACGAGGCATTCATGGGAATCCAGGCTGCTGCCCGTCAGGCCCCAGAGGGCGATCAGCGCAGAGAGCAAACCCGTGCCTGTAATGAGCGCACATCTGACCCAACGCTGCGGCCGCAGTGCCAACGTTCGGCCTGGTTTCTGAACCTTCTCCAGAACGGTCTCCACGGATTCCTGTGGCACTTCGCTGCCTTATCCAGCCATCCCGGCGGCGGTGCCGACAGCCAATGCCTGGGGCGATGCGCGTTCTTCCGGAACGACCGACCCTTTCTAACCTCCCTAACCTTAAGAGAACCTGAAGTCGTGGTTCCAGAATGTGGGCTTCCTTCTGTGGATATCCGTCGTGATTCTCGCGTCGCCGGTTTGCAGGGAGTCTCTGGCCATACTCGCCCACACATGGCCAAGAGAGGTCGCGAGAGAGGGAACACGGGTCTAAAAACAGATCCGGCCGCCCCTATTTTTGCGCCGAGAGGTTCCCCCGTAACGGTTTTCGCCAGCACCCACAGAAGGGTAGATTCTCCTGCATCCTGGCCTTTCTGTTCAGGTTCCCTTCAGGTTCGGACCAGTAGACTGGGGAGAAACGGAAACGGCAAGGAGTGTGTCGAGCATGGACCTGTTTTCGTGTAAAAACTTGGGGGGATGGCGATGAAGGTGTTGGGCTATCTACGAGCGGCGTGGCACGCTTGGTGCGAGCTGTGGCAATTCCGGTGGGAGGAAATGAAGAGCATCGACCATCACAAATGGGATAGCAAAGGAGAGATTCGCCGGCGGCTGGCTGGCCCACACCACGGTTCCTAAGCGGCAGCGTAACGACCGAGTCCTTAGAGTCTGGGAAGATGCACGGCGACGCGCGTGCCGGCGTGGGGATCGGAGGTGATCTCCACGGTCCCCCCATGACGCTCGGCAATCTCTCGGACGATCGCCAGGCCGAGGCCGTTGCCGCCGGAAGCCTGCGCCCGCGAGGAATCCACGCGATAGAAACGCTCGAACAGATGAGATAAGGCTTCGGGTGGGATGCGACCCCCTTCGTCGTGAACCGATATCGTGACGCGGTGATCGGTCGCATCTTCCATCTCGACTTGTATCGTGCCTCCCGCCGGACCATATCGCAGAGCGTTGTCCAGAAGATTGCCGAATAGCTGTCGCAACTGGCTTTCGTCACCTCTCACCCAGGTGATCGGTGATTCTGCGAAAACGATCCGTCCACCCTGTTGGGCTGCCCTGGTGTTGAAGGTCCGGATGGTGTCGTGGAGGAGGGAATTGAGACATACCACCGTGGTGGACATCTCCTTCGTTCCCTCCAACCTCGCCAGGGAAAGCAGTTGTTCGATCAGTCGCTCCAGGCGAGCAAGGTCCTGCAAGGAGTCATCGATGCCCTGTTCATATTCCGCTGTGTTTCGCGGCAGCAGTCGGGTGGCCTGGAGTGTGCTCTTGACGACCGCCACAGGGGTGCGTAACTCGTGTGTGGCATCCGCGATGAACTGTTCCTGTTGCCGCATTGCCTCATCCAGGCGGACGAGCATGCCGTCGAGTGCGGCAACGAACGGCTTCAACTCGGGCACGACCTCAGACGTCGAGCACTCCTGCTTGAGGTTTTTGCTGGTGATCGTCTGTAATTGATCGCCCACTTGCTTCACCGGATGTAACCCCAGGGAAAGGAGAATCGGCGTTAGCAGGAAGGCCAGCAGCATCAGACCGGTGCCCAGGAGCAGAAGTAATTGATAGAATTCAGTCATTTCGTGATGCACATAATGGCTCGATCGTCCCACCAGGATATTCCACACGTCCTGGTCGTGGGCACGCCGCACCCATATGACGCGATACCGGTATTTCGTGTCCACGTGGACGCTGCCGACAACGTTGAATAAGGCGGACGCACCGACATCCGGACGTCTGGCCTTCGGGGGATTCATCAGCAGGGTCCGATCGACGTGCCCTGGCAAGTCGCTGGCGAACAGGTCCTCCTCACTGCTGTCGGCCCAGATACGGCACCACGTGATCCCCTTGGCAGCACCCTCCCCGACGATCGCACGGAGTTCGATCTCGCGCGACTCTGCCGCTTCATTCTCGTCCAGGGTGGCTCCGATCCCTTCAGCCATCGCCCGAAGTACCTCGTCGATGTACCGCAGCAGTGATTCCTCTACTTCGATGTAGGCTACGATGGACAGGACAAGGATGATTGTCACAGTGAGCAGCGATACCAGCAATGACAAACGCAGCTTGAGGGACATGGGCTTCACTGGGGCATCTCCCCCACGAGATAACCCCGGCCTCGCACCGTATGGATCAAGACGTGCTGAGGCCCCGGATCCAGTTTCTTGCGCAGCGTGGAGATATAGACCTCCACGACATTCGAGAAGTTCTCCGCCCCGAAATCGTAGAGATGTTCGATGATTTCCGCCTTTGTCACGATCTGACCCGTACGCAACACCAGGTACTCCAGTAGCCGGTACTCCATCGCAGACAGCGCAACAGGGTGCCCTCGGAAGGTTACCATGTGGCTGGCCGTATTCAGCGAAAGTCCGCCAACGGATACTACCGGGTCGGGGTGGTCGTAGGTACGGCGGATCAAGGCCCGGCAGCGGGCGATGAGTTCGCCCATCTCGAACGGCTTCGTCAGGTAATCGTCGCTGCCCATATCCAGGGCGCGAATGACCTCATCCGTAGCGTTCCTGGCAGTGAGTACGAGCACGGGAACAGGGTTGCCATCCCGGCGCAGCCGCTCCAGGATCTTCAGGCCTCCGATTTTCGGTAGCATCAAATCCAGGACAATCAGATCGTACGGGCTGGACTGAGCCTGGTGTAGACCGTCCTCGCCATCCGTGGAAATGTCCACGGCGAAGGAGGCTATCTCCGTTAGCGCCTTGGCTACATTCCGGGCCAAACGAATCTCATCTTCGACAATCAGTACCCGCAATTCCGACCCCCGACTATACACTGCTTTCGAGCCTGTATGCCTCGAACAACGTACCCTGGCGCGACGCATCTACACGAATTGTACTTGCCGTCGGCGACTTGGCAACCCCCTGTGCGAGCCTTGCTGCTCCTGCCAAGGTCGGATCGCGTTCTGTGGGCCATGACTTCAGGTTCCCTTAAGGAGGCGGAGGCTAAAAGGGAGGTCGGTATTTTTGAAAAATCGCCCACTACCCAAGTTTTGGCTGTTTGCGTCGCGACTGGGATGGACGGTTAGGACAATGAGTCGCGGTACAAATCTGTGGAGAGTCAAATGCACAAAGCCATAGTAGGAGACGTCGGGTCCGAGATCATGGATTCATGGGTAAACACATCCGCAGATGCACTTCGAATCGGGATCATACCGCCCCAGGGAATGAACTCGGCCATCGAAACGAGGGATCGGTTCGGCAGTGAGGCGGCCGCGCAGAAGTACGCCAGGGCACTGGAAGGAACAGCCACGCACCGGCGTGAAGAACGGTGTATTCGTACAGCTCTGGCCGGATTGGGGGCCGGGTCACGCGTGCTCGATATTCCCAGTGGCACCAGCCGCCTGCTTCCGCTGCTGAGGGGGATGGGGTTTCAGGTGGTTGAGGCCGACTCTTCCCGCCATATGATCGAACAGGGGCGCCGTTACGCGGAGGATCGAGGCCTGAGCGAAGGGACGGAGTTTCGGGTCGAAGATGCGCTTGCCACGCATTTTGCAGACGACGCTTTCGACGCCGTGCTCTGCAATCGGTTGTTCCACCACTTCCGCGAACCTGAAGTCCGCCGGCGTTGTCTCCGCGAACTGAGCCGCATTTGCCGCGGCCCGCTCATCGTATCGTTCTTCTGCAACCTGTCCGTGGATGCGGTCTCCTTCCACCTGCGCAATTGGTTGCGACGCAAGGTAGTAACGGATCGCATCCCCATAGCTCGTAGCGCGTTCATCGCAGATGTGGTGGCCGCACGACTGAGAGTGGTCCGGATGATGATGGCCCGCCCGGGGATTTCGAGGCAGTGGTACGCCGTGTTGGAACGGGCGGAGGACTGCACGGACAATGGCAGTTCCTTTGAGAGGCCTCGCGTGGCGGAATAACTCGGTCGGTACAATAGAGAAGCTGAATTGTGTGTCTCCTGAATCCCTTGTGTGCGGGGGTGGCATTCCAACTGCCGATGGTCCGTGGCCTGCAAGCTGGCAAGCCGGTCTTTGAGCGCAACCACGCAACAGGCGGTCTCCACAGAAAGCTCACGCACCTACACCAGAGGGGGCGGGGTTGTCATGATGGCGACGTATCAGGGCCTGACAGCGAGCAGTCAATTCGCCCATATCAAAGGGTTTGGTCAGGCAATCATCACGTTCAGCATTGAGTTGCTTGATGATGTTGTTGGTGGGCTCTCGGGCCGTGAGTATCAGCACGGGGACATGATTGCCCTCGTGTCGCAGACGCTCCAGGATTTCCAATCCTCTCACCTTGGGCAACATCAAATCCAGGAGAATCAGCTCGTAAGGATTGTCAAGCGCCTGGTGCAGACCCTCCTGGCCGTCCGTGGCGATATCCACAGCGAACGAGGCTGTTTCCGTCAGCGCTTTGGCCACATTGCGCGCCAGGCGAATCTCGTCTTCGACAATCAGTACTCTCACGGTCCCCAACATCTTCCAGGGTTCCCATGATGGAAAAAACATGACCTGCATTCTGAGGTTATACACGTCGGCGCGGATAGCACGTGGTCTGGTCGTCTTGGGCAACAAGCAACCCTTGTGCCTCCGCCGTCGCCGAGCTATCCGTTATCTTGGGCAGCTTTCGCATCAACACCAGGAAGAATCCATGATGAATTACCCATTCGACCGCGCGCTACACACGCCAGGAGAGCTTTTCCGTAGATCCGCTATGTTGTCGATTCCCGCCTATGGCATGGAGTGTGAACCGCCCCCCCTTGGCCGTCAAGTGTGCCTCGACCCAGCCCACCGGCTGCCGACGCGAGAAGTTGAACGCCGTCGCAGGCAAGTTAATCAGATGAATCCCTTCGTACTGGGAGAACTCATACTTGTGTGAATGTCCATACACCACCGCCTTGACCTTTGTCATCGGTCCGATGATGTCGAAGAAGCGACCAGTATCCAGCAGATCGACCTTCGGCGTGTGATGAAGACATAGAATGGTGGCTTTCTCGTCCGAAGTGTGCAGAAGGGTCTTCAACCAGGCTCGTTGCGACTGGCCCAGCAGGCCGGGCATCATGTTGACGAGATAGAGCGAGTCGAGGATAAGGAGTCTGACCGGCCCGGCATCCACCATGATGATGTGTCGGTTCTGAACGGGGTGCTCTCGCATAGCCGCACCGGTAAACGCTTGGAAGAAGTCATCCCGGTCGTCGTGATTTCCGATGCCGAGACAGACCGGCCGTTTCCTACTGATCGGAGCCAGCAGGGTCTTGAGATTATCGTAGGCCTCGATCCGACCGTTCCGCATAGCAAGATCGCCCGTAATGACGAGACCATCCGGCAGGTCGGATTCGATCCGGGCCACGATTTCCTGCAGATTCAGATGGGGATAGAAGCCTTGGCAGGGTCTATCCGGCGTGCTGGCGATGTGGGTATCGGAAAGGAACGCCCACCGCACACCGTCGTCCTGGGAATCACCGAGGAGACGACGCGGCCCGAACGCGGCGACACCGGCCGCGAAGGCCAAGCTCTTCTTGAGGATGTAACGTCTGTTCAGATTCTCTGTCGTGGTGTCAGACACGGTTGCCGCCCCCTTTTCCTACAGGGGCCTCCACGCCCCTGAAGGAAACAGCCCCATTTGGTTCTTTCGTTCAAACTCCAAGGCAATATTAGTGCCCTCAAGCTGAAGAGAACCTGAAGGACACCGCAGCGGGGAGGTGGGCTGGCAGCAGAAGTCGTACCCGCTGGGTGGGGACGGGACGCACGCCTTGGTCTGGGTGTACAGCAAGGATAGCAATGACACGGACGGCTCTGATCGGGGCTGGGTGGACTACCTCCAGTGGACGCCCAGTGGTGGTGGCGGCGGCTCGTCGACAACCAACTGGGAGCAGATCACCTACACCTACGACCCCTCCGGCCGGCGGATCGCCAAGGACGTCGATGGCGAGGTCACCAGGTACGCGGTAGCCTGAGGTCCACCTTGCATCGTGGGCGATCGCCTGAGGGGAGAAGGTGTGCGGTGCACGTGCTGCCCGGCCACGGGTTTTCGCATCCACAATTCGATCCGGCCGAACGCTGACCAACAGGCCAAGGGGGTGCGCGCACCTCTATTGGGGAACTTTTCATTCCCGCCCCCTTGGCCATCCTGATGGCATCCACACCCGCCGAAACCTCGTCGAACGCACCGAATCGAACCCCAAACTCCCCCAGGCCGGCCTCGCAACTCCGGGCTGGGATGGATGTTCTCACCGCCAGAGCGCCGGCCGTGCACGTGCCCCTGCCGCAAGTACTACTTTCCCGCCAAAGGCAAGCTGGCCGGATCGAGTCCCAGATGGGGGCCTGCCGCCCCTTGGAAGAAGGCCCCGGACGTACGCCGCTCTGAAAAAAAGACGCGCGGCTTGAGATTTTGTGCTTGCCACTATATAGAAGCCGATAGTAGTATGCACGCGATCGTTCGTTTTGGTCTTCAGAAACAGGGAGGTTCGTCAGATGCTCAAAGCGGTTTGCACGCAGACCGAGTTCGATGCCCTGAATGAGGCGGAGAAGTCGCATTATCAGCAGGAGGGGCAGTTGCACTTCCTCCAGGTCGCCAGTGTGACCGTCGACGGTGCCAGCGGCACCAAGGCCACGTTCGCCCTGGAGAACATCGCGGGTTTGCAGGGGACCTTGGGGCGGCTCAAAGAGCAGAATCAGCAACTCCAGGGCAAGGTCAGTGAGTACGAGACGCGATTCAAGGACCTGGACCCGGAGGAGGCCCGGACGGCGATTGAGAAGGTCAAGGAGATCGGCGATGCCAACTCCGATGAGGCCCGCCAGAAAGAGGTCGAGGCGGTCAAGGCGTCCGTAGAACAGCAGTTCCGCAAGCAGGTGGCTACGGCCGAGGGCCGCGCCAGGGCGGCGGAGGACCGGGTCAAGAAGTACACCCAGCATATCATGCAAAGCAAAAAGGAAGCGGCGGCTACAGCGGCAATCGAGGCGGAGCGAGGCTCTGTGGCGTTGCTGTTGCCGCACGTCGCTTCCCAGCTTCGGGTGGTCCAGGATCCGTCGGATCCCGACAACCCGGACCTGTTCCGTGTCGAGATTGTCGACTCGAAGGGGCAATCTCGGTATTCCACCAGGCAAGGTTCCGCCGGCGAGCCCATGACGGCGGCGGAATACGTGGCCGAACTCAAAATGAGCGACACGTTTGCGGTGGCCTTCGAGGGAGCCCGAGCTGCTGGTAGCGGCGCGAGCGGTAGTTCCAATCAAGTCAGGACGACGGGACGTACCATTCGCAGATCGGACCAGGCCGCCATTGAGGCGAACATTGACCGCATTGCGAAAGGGGAAGTCACCGTCGTCGATGGGTAACCCTGTTTTTGACGAGGTGACAACATGCCGAACACTCTCACTCCTTTGATTCACACGATCCTGGCGCGCGGTCTGCGGGTACTGCGCGAGTCGGCGTTGATGCCGCAGGTGGTGAATCTCGAATACTCGCTCAGCCCGAAGCAGAAGGGCCAGACGATTGACGTGCCGGTGACGAAGCGGTCGAGCACGTACGACATCAGCCCCAGCCACCAGGACAAGCAGCCGTCCGAGAGCGTGGTCGAGTATGTGCCGGTGACCCTGGACCAGTGGAAGGGGGCGGACTTCTACCTGACCGATGCGGAGCGGACGCGGATTCAGAAGGACGAGACCTTCCTGCCGCTGACGATCCAGGAGAAGGTCCGGGCACTGGCGAATGACGTCAACGCCGACGTACTGAGCAAGTACTACAAGGTCTATGGCTTTGTCGGCACGCCGGGAGCGACGCCGTTCAGCAATGCCACCGACCGGACGGCGGCCAAGGACGGCTCGATGCTGGCGGCCAAGCTGGATGCCCAGCTTGCCACGCGGATCGGGCGGGTGGCGCTGATCGATACGAACGCCGAGGCCGAGGCGCTGGCGCTGCCGTATTTTGCCCATGCGGAAAAGTCGGCCGATCCGAACGTGATCCGGCTGGCCAGCATCGGGCAGAAGTTCGGCTTCGACTGGCTTGTCGAGAACGCGATTCCGACGCATACCGCCGGATCGCCGGGGGCCTCGCCGGCGGTGGATGGGGCGCACGCCGCGGCCGCGAACGATTTGACGGACACGCTGGCCGTCAGTGGTATGACGGTGACCACGGGCACGTTCAAGCAGGGCGACATCATCACGATCGCCGGGCATACGCAGACCTACACGGTGCTGGCGGACGCGACGGCGGACGGCAGCGGGGATGCGACCCTGACCATTGCTCCGGGTCTCCAGGTGGCGCTGGCGGGCAGCGAGGCGATCACGCTCAAGGCGTCGCACGTGGTCAACCTGGGCTTTACGCGGGAGGCGTTTGCTCTGGTGACGGCTCCGTTCGAGTCGGATTCGATGGGCAACGCGGAAATCGCGTCCATGCGGGACCCGGTGACGGGACTGGTGCTCCGTCTGGAGGTCAAGCGGCAGTACAAGCAGACCAAGTGGGAGTTCGACATCCTGTGGGGCTCCGCTTGCCTGCGGCCCGAGTTCGCCGCGCGTCTGGCAGGCTGATCGGCCGGCTGGGCATAGCAATGATGCTGTGGGCGGACCATTCGGCCTGCCCACAGCCTTTCTGCAATCACGCTTGGAAGGGCCACGTCCATGTTGACACCGACAGTGAAGGTAATGAATCAGGAGGGCCAAGTCAGAACCATCAATGCGTGCGACCTGGAACAGTGGCGGGCCAAGGGCTTTGACGTGGAGAAGGCCGTTGCGGATCAATCCCCAGAGCCGGCGGACCCGGACGCCAGTACCGCTGACCAGCAGGGCGACCAAGGTCCACTGGAAGCGGACCAAATCGACCCGTCGCAGGAGCCGGCGGCGCAGAATCCACCCCAGACCGTGACCAGCGGCCGCCGACGGGGCCGGTGAGTAAACGCGACTACGGAACGGATGGCCTACGGCCTGGGCAACCCAACCCGAGAAAGGACACGTGACGCATGGCGACGCTGCAAGAAATCTACGGAATCATCCAGCCTCAAAACCCGGTGATGGGCCGCGTGATGGCGGCGCTGGTCAAGGCGGCATGGGCGGTCCTGTCCGAGGACGCTGGCACGGACAATCATGCGAACCGACTGGCCCTGGCCCAGAAGGTCGTCGCCGACCCCAAGCCGTTCGAGGCGAAGGTGTGGCGATTGTTCCTGGCCAATGCCACGGTCCAGGCGGCCATCGACGATCTCTCGGTCTTGAGTGACAACGACATTCTCTACGTCGTCCAGACGGAGCAGTACAACACCCTGGCGAACATGGAGGCAGCCTGATGGCCGTTGCCAACAACGAAATCCAGGTCCAGTGGGGCGCGGCGAACAGCGTGTCCGTCAGCGCCGGCGGCAATCAAACGTCGGATGTCTTCTCGTTTTCCGCCACGGCGTTTGATGCGATGGTGACGATCAAGGCGGACAACAGCACCACGCCGGCCAGCGGGGACACAGTGGACTTCTACTACCTGCCGACGGCGGGTGACCCGGACGGCGCGTCCACAGACGAGTATCCGGCGGACGACACGAACGGCATCTTCCTGGCCCGGCTGGACACGTATGCGGAAGACCCCTGTGTAGCGACCCTGACCATTCCGGTGGCCAAGGGCGGCAAGCTGTACGCCAAGAGCAACGCCGCCAGCAACGCGATCACCGTGTCCGCGTGCATCAACGAAAAGACCGCGAGCTAAGCGATGCTGGTACTGCCCGACAGAGCAAGACCGATCCGGTTGGTGGACAGGAGCAAGGGGATTGCGCGGGGCCTGGTCTGCGCGAGCCTGTTCAATCAGCCGGGCGGGGCGTATGACCTCATTAACGGCGGCCGGTTTGATGGGACCCCTGGTGTTGGGGGCTTGGTCGCGCCGTCGATCTCGTCGGGCGCGTGGCATAACAAGACGCTGAGCGGCTATACGGTGTGCCTGTGGCACGGCGGCTTCACGTTTGCTTCGTGGGGCGCGGTGGTGGCATCGAATGACGGTACGAACCGGTGGGTCTGGCAGCGGTACAGCACCACGACCACGATGCGCATCTACCACGACGCGGGCTCACACAACTTCACCGGCTTCACCACGAGCGACTGCGAAGTGCCTGGCATGTTGGCCATGCGGTGGGATGGCGTCAATGCCCATGCCTTCTACAACGGCGAGTATCTTGGATATTCACTACACGCGAACCCGATTGGGTCCACCGTCACGTCGACGCTCGGCTTTGGCAACGCCACGGTGTATCAGGCATTGGTGTACGGCCGGGTGCTGAGCGACGCGGAGATTTGTCGTCTGTATGGTGACCCGGCTGCGCCGCTGGAGAGGTCCAGGAGTCGCGTGGCGGTCCTGTTCCTGAGTACCGGTGGCCCGCAGCCGCTGGCGGGTGGGATTGCGGGACAATTGGCGGTTGCGGCGGCGCTGGCGGTGTCTCGTCTTCTTGCCGGGCAGGTGGCAGCGCAGGGCGCGCTGTCCGGTCAGGTGTCGGTGGCGCGTCCGTTGGCCGGTTCGGCTCAGGTACAGTCGTCGATGACTGGTGGCCTGTCCGTGGCAAGGCCGTTGGCCGGGTCGATCCAGGCCGGTTCGCAGGTAGATGGAGCAGCGGCGGTCGAGCGAGACCTGTCCGGGGCGGTAGCGGGGCAGTCTGGCTTGTCAGGGACCATGTCAGTGGCACGGTCGTTGGCGGGGTCGGTGACGGCCCAGGCCCAAGCCGCGGGCGGCCTGTCGGCGACGTGGGCGATGGCCGGGTCGCTGGAAGCGGCCAGCGCGGCGGCGGGGATTCTGACCATCGAAGGTCAGGTGGCTCTGGCAGGCCAGTTGACGGCGGCGAGTTCCTGTGCGGCCAGCCTGTCGGTGGGCCGTCTGTTGGCCGGTCAAGTGTCGGGGCAGACGGGCCTGTCCGGCAGTCTCAGCCTGCTCGGCGAACAGGTGGCGTTGTCGGGCTCCATCAGTGCCCAGAGCGGTGTTTCGGGCGTTGTGCGGGTCCACAGGGGCCTTGCCGGCCAGCTTGTGTCGACTCCCAACGTGTCGGGGGCCATGTCGGCGATGCGGTCCCTGTCGGCCCAGTTGAGCGGAACAGCCCAGGTGGTCGGCCAGGTCCGGGCGGATTGGGCGCTGGCCGGTTCGATCATGGCGCAAGCAGATGTGTCCGGCCGATTGCTCATTCTGGGCGAGGTCAATCTGGCGGGCGTGTTCCTTTTCCTCAAGCGAAAGACGAGGTGACAGATGGGTAGTTTCTCAGCCTATGCAGCGAACAAGGTCCTGGACCACTACACGGGCAAGGCGGCCTGGACGATGCCTACGGTCTACGTGGCGCTTTTTGTCGGCGACCCGGAAGGGGCGGGCACGGAGGTCAGTGGCAACGGCTACAGCCGCAAGCAGACGGCAGCGGCGGACTGGAACAGCGCCAGCGGCGGAGCGACCAGCAACGCACAGGCCCTTACGTTCCCGCAGGCGACGGGATCGTGGGGTACGGTGGACCACTTCGCGCTGTACGACGCGGCCACGGGCGGCAACCGGACCGGTTCCGGGGCATTGGGCGAACCCAAGACGATCGGCAGTGGCGACACGGCCAGTTTCGCGGCGGGCGACCTTGACGTGAGTCTCACGTAAGAGGGCATGGCGATGCAGCAGGCGATTCCAGGTCAGGCCAACACGGTTCGGTACGACGTGGTGAACAAGACCACGACCGATCCGATCACGTCCGGTGTGGTCACGGCGTACCTGCGATGCTCCGAAGGGGCGCAGGCCGGGAAGTATTGGGATGCCGCCGGGGGAGTGTGGTCGGACACCGAGGTTTCGGCGGGTGCAATGCAGCCGGCCGGCGGATCGTCGTGGGCGGTCCAAATTGCGGCCGAAGCGTGGTTGGCGGGGTGCAGCTACGATCTGTACGCCGTGGAGTCGGGCAACCTCAATCTGCTCTACACCGAGTACATCGTGACGTGGTCGGCTCCGACTACCGGCAAGGGCGGACCGGGCTGGACGTACACCCTGACCGATTCCTCTACGGGCCTGCCGATTTCCGGGGCGGCGGTGTGGGCCACGACCGATGCGGCGGGCTTGAACATCGTGGCGTATGACACGACCAACGAGAGTGGACAGGTGACGTTCTACATCTCGGACGGCACGTACTACATCTGGCGGCAAAAGGTCGGGTACACCTTCGATGATCCCGATCAGGAGGTCGTAAGCTGATGGGTGGCAGTGGGACAGGGACACCGACATCGAGCAGCCCGTCGTTTGTAGTCGAAGACGGCACGGGGCTCAGCACGGCGAACAGCTATCTGTCGGTGGCGGACGCCGACACGTACCACGCCAGTGTCACGCAGTCCAGCGACTGGACGGCGGCGACGCAGGCGGCCAAAGAGAATGGGCTGATTGTCGCGACGCAGTACCTGGACATCCGGTTCCAGGGACGGTGGCGCGGGTACAGAAACACCCGATCTCAGGCGTTGGCGTGGCCCAGGTACTCCGTGGAGGATGACGATGGATACGTGCTCGATGCCACGGCGTTGCCCCAAAAACTCAAAGATGCTTGTGCGGAGATGGCCCTGCGTGTGGTGCTCGGAGACCACCTGCTCGGCGCGGTCACCGAGCCGGGCGAGGTGGTGTCGGAGTCGGTATCGGTCGGGCCGATCTCGGAAAGCAAGAGCTACGCGGGTGGCAAGCCCTATGGCTACGAGTACCCGAAACTGGATGCGATGGTTCGGGGGTTGATCGAGGCTGGCGGGTCCATCATTCGAGGTTGAGATGGCAATTACGGCAGCCAGGACCAGGGAATTGATCGCGAAGTACGGCGCTAACGCTGTGTTCAAGGAGTATGCAACGTCGAGCTATGACCCGGCGACGGGCAAGCGGACGATGGGCACGGCGACGCAGCACACGGTCAAGGCGGTGGAAGAGAGTCGCAAGGACCGGGTGCCGGGGTGGGCGGATGCCCTGTTGTATGTGTCACCGTCTGGTTTGGTGTTCACGCCGGCCGTTCAGATGGAAGTGGTGTACGCCTCGAAGACGTGGACGGTCGTTTCGGTTGAGGCGGTGGCGTACGTGGGTGACGTGGTGCTTTACAAGCTGGCGGTGAAGGCGGTGGCATAAAGGAGTGTTGAGTTTCAAGTTTTGAGTTTCGAGTTCACTAAAAACTAAGCACTAAAAACTAAGAACTGAGAACTCTTGTGGATGCGAACCAGTTCAGTCTGTCCCTGAGGAACTTCGCAGCGGTAGAGGTCCCGAAGAAGATCCAGCAGATCCACCAGAAGGTGGCGCTGGAGGCGTTGAAGGGTCTGGTGATGAAGACCCGCGTCAGGACGGGGCGGGCGCGGGGCAACTGGCAGGTGGAGAACAACAACCGCCCGGAAACGGCCACGATGGACACGGACCCGGATGGCTCGGGGACGATCCAGAAGGGGTCCGGTGTGATAGCCGCGGCGATGCCGTTCAGCGTGACCTACATCACCAACAATGTCGTCTACATCGTGTATCTGGAGGACGGGAGCGGCAAGTTTCCCGGTGACCACATGATGGCTCGGACGATCGAGGAAGTGAAAAGGATGTTCCGGTGACGTACACGCAGATTCACAACGCGATCCGCAGTCAGTTCAAGACCTTGATCGAGGATGGGCAGAGCCTGGTGACGTTGTACGAGAACGACGGCCGGACGGCCCCCACGGACAATTCGATGTGGTGCCGGTTCTATATTCGGGACTCGGCGGGGCAGCGGTTGACGGTAGGGGTGAAGAACTACCGCCGCTCGGGGACGGCGGTGGCGCAGTTGTTTGGGCCGGCGGGTCAGGGGGATGGGGATTTGATCGAGATGGTCGACGCGATCGTGGAGGCGTTCACGAGTGTGTCGGCGGGTGGCGTGAGGTATCTGACGGCGTATCAGCAGCCAGTGGGGCTTGAGGAAGGGCGGCACCGAATCAACGTCCTCTGCCCGTTTGAGGCAGAGCACCAGGCGCAAAGGAGAATCGCATGAGTGACACATCGAGAGTCCAACTGGCGTATGTGGCCGAGTCCAGTTTTGGCGTCCAGGTAACCGGGAGCAACCTGCAAATCCTGCGGATCACAGGCGAGAGCCTCAAGCAGGATGTGGCGTCGTCCCAGAGCAACGAGATACGATCGGATCGGCAGATCGCGTCGATCCGCCGGTCGAGGATCACGGCGTCGGGCGGGATCAACTTCGAGCTGAGCTACGGCACGTATGATGCCCTGTTGGCGGCGGCGTTGCTGGATTCGGCGTGGGGTTCTCCGGTGACGGTCTGTTCGTCGGCCACGGTGTCGGCGGCGGCGTCGGGCAACAAATTCACCGGCACCTTCACCGCGCCGACCGCGGGCGAGTGGATCAAGGTCAGTGGATTCACCAACGCGGCCAACAACGGCTACTTCAAGGTGGTGGCCGGCAGCACCTCGGAAATCACCGTTTCCGGCGGGACGTTGGTCAATGAGGCCAGCGCGACCGGGATCAGCATTACCCAGGGCGGCTCGATCGTCAATGGGACCAGCCTGAGCACCTTCAACCTGGAGCGGACCTACAGCGACTTGTCGAGCGAGCTGTCGCTGTTCCTGGGGATGGCGATCAACGGCCTGTCTTTGAATGTGCCGGTGGAAGGCGAGGTCACGGGGGGTCTGGAGTTCCTGGGGTCCAGCGAAAGCTCCGAGACGGCGTCGGGTGGTACGGGCTACGACGCAGCGACGCAGACGGAGCACATGACGGCCCTGGATGTCCAGAACCTTCTGGAGAACCAGGCGGCCATGAGCATCCGGGCGTTCAGCCTGAGCTTGAACAACAACCTTCGCCAGCGGGCGATCGTGGGCAGTTCCGGTGTGCTGAGCATCGGAACGGGCCGGTGTATCGTCTCGGGGACACTGGAAGCGTACTACGCCAGCAAGACGATCTACGACAAGTACCTCAATGGCACGGCGACGGCATTGGCGGTGTCCCTGCAAGACCCGGCGGGCAACGGCTACGTCATCGACCTGCCGGCGGTGAAGTACACGGCGGGGCAGCGCGTGGCCGGTGGACCGGACGACGACGTGATGGTGCCGCTGTCGTGGTCGGCGCACGCACACGCCACAGAGAACGTGACGATCCGTATTGCCCGATTCCCGGTGGCCTAACCGAAAGGAGCATAAGGCATGAAGCTGAGCGCCATACGCGCTGATTTGGACAAGGAGTTGCAGGGGGCCTGGGTGTCATATGCGGGCGATATCGTCTTGAAGATCGCCCGCTGGAACAACGAGCGGTGCCAGGAGGTGTACCGCAAGCTGCTGGAGCATCGCAAGGTGCTGCTCAACGCCAAGGAGTTGACGGAAGAGCAGCGAATTGACGTCCAGAAAGAGGCGGCGTCCCAGACGATCCTGCTGGACTGGAAAGGCGTCGAGGACGATGCGGGCCAGCTGATCCCGTATTCGAGCCAGACGGCGCTGGAGTGGTTCCGGGACAAGGAACTGTGGCGGCTGTGGCAGTTCGTCTTCGTGCAGTCGCTGGAGGAAGAGAACTTCCGCAAGGAACAGGTCCAGGAAGCGGAAAAAAACTCGGCGACGTCCTGAGGTGGCAGCTTGAATGGGGGCCATACATCGGGACGCTGAGACAACGAGCAGCCAAGGGCCTGCCGACGCCGGCGTGGGACGGCAGGCCGCAACTGCGGGATGAGTGGGCGTGGGTCTATGATGGATTTCTGGTGCTGTCCAAGCAGAGACAGGCGGGGTTCGGGGCCAATCATT
>Ga0208458_1000577_pt1 | contig 37531 bp, 31 predicted proteins | sample AD_UKC085_MetaG_FD_184432 | JGI IMG/M metagenome (GOLD analysis project Ga0208458, IMG submission 184432) | Active sludge microbial communities of municipal wastewater-treating anaerobic digesters from USA - AD_UKC085_MetaG (SPAdes) (version 2) | ecosystem: Engineered > Bioreactor > Anaerobic >... | reverse complement strand
CTTTGCACTGTTGTTTTCATCCTTGCGGGCGGCAAGACCGTTCCCTGCAGTTTTCAGATCCCGGTTTTCTGCAATATTTCTTCACGGGAAATTACACCTGCCCGCAAAATAACCGGTTGTTCCGTTGTGGTGTCAATGATGGTGGAGCCTGCAGTACCGCTTGTATTTCCCAGATCAACCACGGCGTCAAGCCGATCCCCGAGTTGCGCGATCACCTCATCTGCCGTTGCACATTCCGGCAAGCCGGATAAATTCGCGCTGGTTGCCGTCAGCGGTTTCCCCGCCGCCAGAGCGATTTGTCTGGCGCCGTCATGGCCGGACAGACGGATGCCGATCTTCCCGGTCTTTGCCGTCAGAAGAGGAGAGACACAGCCTGCCGCCTCAAAAACAATCGTCAGCGGTCCCGGCCAGAAAGCGTCCATCAGTTTTTGAGCGGTCTTTGGAATGGCGCGCACCAAAGGGTGGACGTCTTCGCGCCGGCCGATGATCAGGGAGACGGGATTGGAAAAGTTCCGCCCTTTGATTTCGAAGATTTTGCGGATGGCCTGTTCGTTGGTTGCATCCGCGCCGAGGCCGTAGATGGTTTCGGTGGGATAGGCAATAACGCCTCCGCGGGAAATGATTGCGGCGGCGCTGCCGATGACATCTTCTTCCGAATGACCGGTGTTGATTTTCAGGATTCGGGGCATCAGGGGTTTCCCGGATTTGACGGGGTTTTTACAGAACCTTCAAGTTCTGCTGCTTTTTTTCCACATCCCTGGCCATCTTTTTTACGTATGCGGTAAGTTTTGCGTTCAGGGATTTGTCTTCCAATGCCAGAGCGCGCGCCGCAAAAAGGGCCGCGTTCTTTGCGCCGGCCTTGCCGATGGCCATGGTAGCCACAGGAATGCCGCCGGGCATTTGCACGGTGGAGAGCAGTGCATCCAGGCCCCTGAGGGATGTGGCGTCAATGGGAACGCCGATGACAGGGAGCAGGGTTTGTGAAGCAATAACTCCGGCCAGGTGCGCCGCGGCGCCGGCGCCGACAAGAATGATTTTCACGCCCCGCCCGGCGGCCGTTTTGGCGAATTTGGTTGTCCGTTCCGGCGTGCGGTGTGCCGACGTTAACACCAGCTCATAGCCGATGCCGAATTCATCCAGAATTTTTGCCGCTTCGGTCATGACCGGCAGGTCCGAATCACTGCCCATGACCACACTGACCCATATCTTCTTTCCGGCGCTTTTGGCTTTCATGCGGACTCCTCTGTAACAATATGAAATAAGTGAGTAATTTTAAGCGTCCTTAACGCACTTCCGTTCCTTTTGCAAGATGGTTTTTATCTTGACATATCCGGGGATGCTCTCTAGAGTTTCCCATCGCTGATCAAAGGAGACAGACATGAAAAACACTTTAACGGCAGTTATTGAAACCAGCAAAGGCGCCATCCGGCTGAAGTTGTTTGCCGATCAAACCCCGCTGACGGTCGGCAATTTTGTCAACCTGGCACGGCGCGGATATTACAACCAACTGAACTTCCATCGCGTCATTTCCGATTTTATGATTCAGGGCGGCTGCCCGAACGGAGACGGCCGCGGCGGCCCCGGCTACACCTTTCCCGACGAGTTTGTGGCGGGGCTGCGCCACAGCAAGCCCGGCATTTTGTCCATGGCCAACGCCGGTCCCCGGACCAACGGCAGCCAGTTCTTTATCACGCATGTGCCGACGCCCTGGCTGGACGGCAAGCACACGGTGTTCGGCGAAGTGGAAAGCGGCGAGGATCAGAAAGTCGTCAATGCCATCGCGCAGGGTGATGCCATTAAGTCCATCACGATCGAAGGCGATGCAACGGAACTGATGGAAAGCATCCGGAAGGTCCTGGACCAGTGGAACAAGACGCTGGATGTGAAGTTTCCCAAATTGCAAAAGGCTCTGTAGATCGAGGGACACTGTTTTTTCAGCCAACCCTGCGGCATCCTTTGTTATTTTCGGTTGTGCCTCCCGTGGCGCTGTCCATCCACATACTGACCCGGCATCCATCAAGGAAGGAGCTGTCGTGACATCCCGATCATTTTTTACGTCCCTTTTTGAGCCGCGGGCCATCGCGTTTATCGGCGCGTCCAACAATCCCGCCAAATGGGGTTTCAACATTCTCCATCACCTCATAAGGGGCCAGTACGCAGGCCGTCTCTATCCCATCAATGCCCAGGGCGGCGCGTGGTTCGGAAGGAAAATGTTTAAAAGCCTGGCCGAGGTTTCCAAGCCTCTCGACCTGGCCGTCATTGTTGTTCCCAAGGAAAAAGTTCCGGATGCGATTCGCGAATGCAGCCGGGCGGGCATTGCCGCCGCGGTGGTGATTACAGCAGGGTTCGGCGAGACGGGACCGGAGGGGAAAATTCTGGAGCAGGAAGTCCTTCGCGTCGCGCGAAGTTGCGGTGTCCGCATCGTGGGGCCCAATACCATGGGGATCTACAGCGCCTATCCCTCGAACTTACAGGCGATCATGACCTCCACGCAATTCAAGCCGGGGGCCGTTGCCGTGGTTTCTCAGAGCGGCAACCTGGGCACCTCGATCACCGACCGGCTTGTCCGGCGGGAGATCGGTTTGAGCCGTCTGGTAAGTTCGGGCAACGAGGCGGATCTGACGGTGGAAGACTACCTGGACTACCTGGAAACCGATGAAAAAACGAAAGTCATCTGCCTTTACGTGGAAGGCGTTCGCCAGGGGCATCGGTTCATGGAGACGCTCAGGCGTATATCCAGCGTCAAACCGGTCATTCTGCTCAAGGGAGGCACCGGAGTTGTCGGCGCGGGCGCGGCCATGTCGCATACCGGCGCGCTGGCCGGAAGCTATGCGGTCTTTCGCGCCGTCTGCCGGCAGGCCAATGTTGTTGTGGCGGATACGATTGACGAGATGGTGGACATCACCGGTCTTTTTCTCTCGCAGCCGGAAATTGCGGGGAACCGGATCGGCATTGTCACGCAAGGCGGAGGGTTGGGGGTTCTTTCCGCCGATCTCTGTGAGGCAGTCGGTTTGGAAACGCCTCAACTTTCCGATCACATTGTTGCCATGCTCGATGCGTTTCTTCCGCCTTTCTGGAGCAGGCGCAATCCGGTGGATCTCGTCGCGCCGGGCAGGGTTTCCATGATCACGGATTCCACCGCGGCGCTTCTGGCGCACGCGGACCTGGACGCCATTGTGCTTCTGGGGATGGGGTACATGACCAGCCGCGCCACGCGCTGGCTTGCGTCCCCCGTGCTTCCGCGCGAAGCCATGGCAGGACCGGCTCAAAAAATGATCGAAGGCGAAATGGAGCTGGTGGACCTGATCGTGCGGCAGATCAGGGAATTCAACAAGCCGATTATCCCGGTGGTCGATGTTGTCGGCTTCGATGAACCGGGCGATCTGAACATTGTCAGGCGCCTGGATGCGCAGGGGGTCATGGCGTACTCCTCGCCGGATCAGGCGATCCGGGCGCTGGCCAAAGCCCAGAAGTATTACAGCCGGAGGCAGGCCGAAAATCAGTCGATACGAAAAGGGGGAACTTAATTGAATGAAGTGTTGTATCCCCCGACATCATAGTTGACAGACGAAACGTCTCTTCATATACTCCCGCCACAAAACGGCGATTCATCATTTGCAACAGGGAGAAAACTTCATGAAAACGAACTTATACGAGTATCTGGCCGGAAACGAGTATCCGGGCCGCGGCCTGTCCATCGGGAAAACCCCGGACGGCAAAAAATCAGTGATCGCTTATTTCATCATGGGCCGGAGCACAAACAGCCGCAACCGCGTTTTCGACCCGATCGACGGGGGCATTCGCACGAAGGCGGCCGATCCTTCCAAAATGACGGACCCGCATCTGATCATTTACAATCCCGTTCTGACGCTGGACGGCACGACAATTGTGACGAACGGCGACCAGACCAACACCATCTATGATTTCCTGGCAGCCAACCGCCATCCCGGCTATAACTTTGAAGCCGCGCTGGCCACGCGCACATTTGAAGACGACAAGCCCAACTGGACGCCCCGCATTTCCGGCGTGCTGGACATGCGCTCGGGCGGCTACAAGATCAGCATTTTGAAAAGCTGCGACGGAAACGCGGACAGCGTTCAGCGCTTTACGTTTGATTATCCGGCGCCGCCGGCCGGCGAGGGCCACTTCATCAGCACCTACAAATGCAACGGCAATCCGATTCCCAGCTTCGAAGGCGAGCCGCTGCGCGTGGCCATCGACGAGGAAGATCCCAACGAGTACGCGGGCAAACTCTGGGAGGCCTTGAACGAAGACAACAAGGTGAGCCTGTTTGTCCGCGCCGTCGATCTTTCGAACGGTTCCTATGAAGACGTCATCATGAACAAATATCAGGCCGTGGAGGGATAACCCATGAATGAAATACAATTGAAATACGGATGCAACCCCAATCAGAAGCCCGCCCGAATCTTCATGGCGGACGGCGGAAGCCTGCCGGTGACGGTGCTCAACGGAAAACCGGGCTATATCAATTTTCTCGACGCACTCAACAGTTGGCAGCTCGTGAAGGAGATCAAGGAAAACACCGGCAAGGTGGCCGCGGCTTCCTTCAAGCACGTATCGCCTGCCGGCGCCGCTTTGGGTTTTCCCCTGGACGACGTGCTCGGCCGCATGTACCACATCGCGCCCGGTATGGAGCTTTCGCCGCTCGCCTGCGCTTACGCCCGGGCCCGGGGCGCCGACCGCATGAGCAGCTTCGGCGACTGGATCGCGCTGTCCGACCCGTGCGACGTTCCCACGGCAAAGATCATCAAAAATGAAGTCACCGACGGCATCATCGCGCCGGGCTACGAGCCGGATGCGCTGGAAATCCTGAAATCCAAGAAGGGCGGCAACTACAATGTCGTGTCCATCGATCCGCGCTACGTTCCCGCCGCGCTCGAGCACAAGCAGGTTTACGGCATTACCTTCGAGCAGGGCCGCAACGAGCTGAAAATCGACGCGGGCATGCTGGAAAACATCGTGACCGAAAACAAGACGCTTTCCGACGCGCAGAAGCGCGACCTCGTGCTGGCGCTCATCACGCTCAAATACACGCAGTCCAACAGCGTCTGCTTCGTGCAGGACGGCCAGGTGATCGGTGTCGGCGCGGGCCAGCAGAGCCGCATCCACTGCACACGGCTGGCCGGACAGAAGGCCGACCTCTGGCAGCTTCGGCACATGCCCAAAGTGCTGGATCTGCCCTTCCGCGACGACGTCGCCAAGCCCAACCGCGACAACGCCATCGATGTTTATCTGGGGGACACCCCCGAAGACGTGATCGGCGAGGGCGTGTGGGCCGAAACCTTCACGCGCCGCCCCGAACCGCTTTCAACGCAGGAGCGGAAGGCCTGGCTCAGCAAGGTTACCGGCGTCTGTCTGGGGAGCGATGCGTTTTTCCCCTTCGGCGACAATATTGAGCGCGCGCGCCGCAGCGGCGTCACCGCCATTGTCGAACCGGGCGGCTCCATCCGCGATCAGCAGGTGATCGACACCTGCAACAAGTACGGCATCGTCATGGCGTTTTGCGGGCTCAGGCTGTTTCATCACTAGTGAAAAGAGTTATTTTAGGGTGCCTGACCGGGATGAGGCGTCGAAGGCGTCCGGGATTTAAAGACGATCACACCGAGCAAAGCAAGGGCCGTAAAGGCTGCGCCGGCCATAAATGTTGCCTGTGCGCCGACGGCGCTCCACAATAAGCCGGCGACGACACTTGCCGTTAAAAGAGCGCCGCCCGTTACCAGGTTGAAGATGCCAAAGGCCGTGCCTCTCAGCCGGACAGGAGCGTGATCGGCCACCAGCTTGGCGAATAATCCCTGTGTCAGTCCCATGTGCAATCCCCAGAGTGCCGCGCCGATGAATACCGGAAAAGGTGTTTCGGCAAAGGCCAGGAGGGTGTCCGCGGCGATCAGGACGGCAAGTCCCGCAGCCAGTATGATCCGTGGCCGCATCCGGTCGGTGAGGATTCCTGCCGGGTAGGCGGTGAGCGCATAAACGGCGTTCATGACGATCATGATGGCGGGCACAAATCCCACAGCCAGCCCGACCGACTGGGCGCGCAAGATCAGAAACGCTTCGCTGAAGCGGGCAAGCGTAAAAATTGCATTGAGTCCTAAGATCAGCCAGTAGCGGGAGGGGAGGCGTCTGGCGCCGTGAAACGAAAAAAATCGATTTTCCGTTGGGTTCGGGGTTTTTTGCCTTTCGGGTTCGTGAACACCGAGAATCAGAACCCCCAAAGCGATAAAGGCGGGGATGACGGCAATCCAGAGGACTTTTCGGATGTCATTCACAAAAAAGATCATGAGGACAACCGCCGCGAGCGGCCCCATGAACGCTCCCGCGGAATCCAGCGCCTGCCGGAGGCCGTAGGCGGCCCCCCGCTGATGGGAAGGGGTGATATCCGCTACCAGTGCGTCGCGTGGCGCACCGCGAATTCCTTTGCCGATCCGGTCGATAAACCGTGCGCTGAAAACCCAGCCGATCGTTGTTGCCAAAGGAAACAGCGGTTTTGTGATTGCGGCAAGTCCATAGCCCAGCACGGCAAGGATTTTTCGTTTCCTGATGTAGTCGCTGATGATGCCCGAAAAAACTTTTGCAATTGAAGCCGCGGCCTCGGCAATTCCTTCGATGATCCCAATGGCGATCATGGAGGCGCCTAAAGTGGTCAGCATAAAGATGGGGAGCAGACTGTGAATCAGCTCAGAAGATATATCCATGAAAAAGGATACAAATCCCAGCGCCCAGATGCCTGCCGGTAGCTTTCGCATCTTCATTCTCCTCAGCCAAACTGAAATATCGGCGACAACAGAAAAAACTTCAGTGACCGCAAGTAAATGACCGGATGAGAAAGACTTGGCGAAGTGGTTTGCATGACCTGGTGCATGGCCCCTGTCCCTATGGCATCCGTATCTTCTTCATGTGGTCGATCCGTTTTTGGATCAGGGCCAGCGTGCCGATATCTTCCCGGTAGGCGATGGGGCCTTTCACGGCCTTGACGCCTTCCTCGGCGATCCGGCGGGCGGCCTCCAGCGTGTCGGCAATGCCGACAATGCCGACGGCGCGCGACGAACTCAGGTAGAGGCCGTCTTCTTTTTGATCCACGGAGGAGTAGTACAGCCGGGCCTTGCCCGTGTCGCCCACTTCGATCCTGGCTTTGGACGATGCCGTGTCGGAATGATCGGCGGGAAGGCCGTAACCTTTCGGGACGATGTATTTGCAGACCGTGGCTTTCTTCTCAAATTCGATGTTCAGTTGATCGAGCGTCCCGTCGATGATGTGTTTGCAGACCTCCACAAAATCCGTTTTCAAAAGCGGCAGGATGTTCATGGCTTCCGGATCGCCGAAGCGCGCGTTGTACTCCAGAAGCCGCGCGCCGTTTTTCGTGGCGATGAAACCGCCGTACATCACACCCTTGTACGGGCTGCCGGTTTCTTCCCAAAGCGCCGCCGCCACCCGGCGCGTGATCTCCAGTCCTTCTTCAATGTCCGACGGCCGCAGAAACGGCATTGAATGATCCGGGAGGGAATAAGAGCCCATGCCGCCCGTGTTGGGGCCGCAATCGCCGTCAAACCGCCTTTTATGATCCTGCACCAGCGGCGTGCCGACGACGGTTTTTCCGTCGCACAGGCACTGCAGCGAAAATTCCTCTCCGTCGAATTTTTCCTCCACGATCACCGAGGCGCTGTCCTTCAGGATTTGCGCGCACAGCGCAAGCGCTTCATCCTTCGTGGCGAAGTGATCGCCCTGCACAAGGACGCCCTTGCCGCCCGTGAGCCCGTCCGGCTTGAGGACGACGGCGTCGAGGCCATTCAAAAAGTCTTTCACGCCGTCGAGCGACGGAAAAACCCGGTACCGCGGATTGCCGGGGATGCGGTATTGGTTGACCAGGTTCCGCGTGAACGATTTGGATGTTTCGAGCCGCGCCAGGCTTTTGTTCGGCCCGACGGCGGGAACGCCGATTTGCGCCAGCGCATCGACCACGCCGTTGTTCAGCGGGTCTTCCGGGCCGATTACGGCGAAGTCGATTTTATTTTCCCGGGCGAAACCGGTGATAGCCGCAAGGTCCGTATAAGACCCGATTTGAATTTTTCGGGAAAGGGACGCGATTCCGGGATTTCTGGCCTTCATCCAGGAAAGCAGGGAAGGGGCTTGTCCGGACCGCGCGATGGCTTCGGCGATTGCGTGTTCCCGCGCGCCGTTTCCAATCAGCAGGATGTTCGGCATATCCATCTCCTCAAAGGTTTCATTGCGGCGGAGTATAGGAAGGTTGCCCGTGGATGTCAACGGAATATTCGGGAAGGCCACCGTGACCCGCGGACGGCGCTTTGCCCGGAAAGGGCTGTATCTTTTTTGCGTAATCTGATACATAGAAACCATGAACCATTTCGGCGAGGTGAATTAATCCATTTTGAGTTCGGATATTATTATTCTGCTGATTCTTTTTTTGTTTTCCGGTTTCTTTTCATCGGCGGAGGCGGCCCTTCTGTCGCTTTCGGACCTTCATCTGCACAAGATGAAGTCGGACAATTATCCTTTTCTCAATTCCGTGGTGAAGCTGCTGGAGCATCCCCGTCGTCTGCTGATCACCGTGGTGACCAGCAATGAAGCCGTCAACATCAGCATTTCCATTCTGGCCGCTTCCCTGTTCATCGCGCTGTTCGGCGTAAACGGGCAGTGGATTTCCATCGTGGTGACGTCCGTCGTTCTTTTTCTGGCCGGCGAGGCCATTCCTAAAACCTTCGGCGTGACGTATCCCATGCAGATTTCGTCGGCCGTGGCGCCGCTGCTGCTTCTGATTTCCCGCCTGGAATTTCCGATCGTCGCCGCGCTGGAAAAAACGCCGGATCTGATTCTGAAGCGGCTGGACCAGCGCAGGGCGGACGGAACCGACATCCTGACGGAAGACGAGTTCAAGCATCTGATCGATGCGGGCAGCCGGGAAGGCGTGGTGGACGAATCCCAGAAAGAGCTCATCAAAACGATTTTTGAATCGGGGGACAGGCCGGTGACGGACATCATGATTCCCCGCGTGGAAATGTTTTGCCTCCCGCTGGACATGCCGGTCGCGGACATTATCCGGGAAGTGGTGGCCGGCCGCTGCGAGCGGGTGCCCGTGTACCGGGATGACCGGGATGACATTGTCGGCATTCTCTTTGCCCGCGACCTGCTCAACAGCGCTCTCGCTTCCGGACCGGGCGCCTCGATTGAGAAAAGTCTGGTCAGGCCCTATTTTGTCCCCGAGAGCAAGACGATCAACGGGCTGCTTTCCGATTTTCAGGAAAAATCGATACAGATCGCCATCGTTGTGGATGAATACGGCGGCGTGTCCGGTCTGGTAACGCTGGAGGATATTCTCGAACATCTGTTTGAGGAGGCCTACGGAGATGACGATACGGCCAACTGTGAATGCGACATGCCGGACGCCGGCACGCTTGTGGTTCCCGGCCGGATGTCGATCGAACAGGTCAACGAACTGCTGCAGGCTTCCCTGCCGTTGGAGGAATTCGACACCATCGGCGGCTTTGTCCTGCATTTGTTCGGGAAGATGCCGGAGCGGGGAGACCTGATCCATTTCGAGCGCTATACCTTCCGGGTGGAAAGCGTGGGCAGAACGCGCATCCTGAAAATCCGGATTGAAAAGGAAAAACCGGCGCGGACGGAGGAAGACGAATGAGCCTCTATCTGATGATCGCCGTCATTGTGATTTGTCTGATTCTGGAAGCCCTCTATTCCGGCGGGGAAGTCGCGCTGTTTTCTTCCGACATCAACAAAATCAAATATTACGCAAGCAAGGGATCGTCCGCCGCCCGGCAGGCGGTCAGGTTGAAGGAGCATCCCGAATGGTTTATCTCCACCGCGCTTATCGGCACCAATCTGGCGATCATTGCCGCTTCCACACTGACCACGGGGCTTTTGATCAAAACTTTCGGCGCCAAACTAGGCGAGCAAATCGCCTTCCTGATCATGCTGCCCACTCTGTTTATGATCATTATCATCCGCAGCATCTTTCAGCACTATGCGGAGGCCATGGCCATCCGGGTGGCCCATTTCATCCGTCTTTCCTCCTACATATTTTATCCGCTGGCTTACTGCGTCGCGGCGATTTCACGGGGCGCAGTGAATCTTTCTTCCGATCCGAAAATCAGACAGCGCTCCTATATTACCAAGGAAGGCTTAAAGTATATCCTGGGGGAAAAGACGGAAGGCGGCGACATTCTGACCACGGAAAAGGAAATGGTCAGCCGCGTCTTCGATTTTTCCGAGCTCACGGCGGAAAAGATCATGGTTCCCATTTCCGCGCTGACGGCCCTGCCGCAGCAGATGAAGCTCGATGAAGCGGCCCGCGTGGTCGCGGCGAAAAAATATATGCGCATTCCCGTTTATTCGGACACGGTCTACAATATCGTCGGCATCCTGCATTATTTTGATCTTCTGGACGCGCTGCTGAAGCGGCAGCGGGCGCCGGAAGCGGAAAACGACGCGACGGTGGCCGGCTGCATGCGCAAGGATGTTTTTTATGTGCCGGAGACAAAAAAGGCCGGCCCGCTGCTGATGGATATGCAGAGGAAGCGCGAGCACATGGCGGTGGTTGTCGATGAATACGGCGGCGCGGTCGGGATTGTGACGATGGAGGATATCGGGGAAGAAATTGTCGGCAGCATGGATGAACAGTACAACAAGGGGGAAAAGCTCTACAAAAAGGCGGCCCCCGGCCGGTATCTGGTGAACGGACGGATGAAGATTGAAGATTTGAACCAGATCCTGCCGACAAAGCTGCCCGAGGGTAATTATGAAACGCTCGGCGGTTTTCTGATTGCTCAGGCGGGGAGAATTCCCCTGCGCCGGGAAAGGCTGGAATTCGGCGGGACGATTTTTGTGATTGAAGACGCGGATCAGAAATCCGTTCGGGAAGTTCTGGTGATTGCTCCGCAGCCCCTGGAGGGGCAGCGGACACCCATAGGGTAGGAGTCAGGTGTTGGAAAAAGAATCGCAGTTCTGTGCGTTGATTCTGGCGGCGGGCAAGGGCACCCGCATGAAATCGGATATGGCCAAAGTTCTCCATGTTCTGGAGGGGAAGCCGCTTCTGCGCTATTCCCTGAAAGCGGCGCGCGAGGCAGGCGCGGAAAAAATCGTTGTCGTTGTCGGGCATCAGGCGGACAGGGTGAGAGAAGCGTTTCCTGATCCGGATTTGATTTTTGTGGATCAGATGCCGCAGCTGGGGACCGGACACGCCGTTTTGCAGGCCCGGGACGCTCTTAAAGATTATGGCGGTCTGACGGTTATTCTCTGCGGCGACGTGCCGCTTTTGAAGCCGGAAACCATTCGGTCGCTGATCCGTCAGCATCGGGCCGAGCAATCCTGTGTCACCGTTTTGACAACCGAGCCTCCCGGGCCGCACGCGTATGGCCGCATCGTCAAGGATGGCCGGGGCGACATCCTGAAAATTGTCGAGCACAAGGACGCAACCGAAGCGGAAAGAAGAATCCTTGAGATCAATACGGGCATTTACTGCGTCGATACGCCGTTTCTGTTTGCCGCGCTGGCCCAGGTCAAAAACGACAACCGGCAAAAGGAGTACTACCTGACGGACATCGTGGAAATTGCCCGCCGTGAAGGCAGGAAGGTTCATGCCTTCCTGACGGCGGATGATGTCGAGGTGATGGGAATCAACACGCTCGAAGAGCTGGAAAAAGCGGGGAAGTACTTGAAAAACAGGTGATGGGCAAGAGGCTATGGGTGGATGGTGAATGGTGGATAGTGTTTTTGAATGTCATGGTGACCATTCGACAGGCTCATGGTGACATTGCTTGTCGAACCATGGCGCTATTCAATGTAGTGCGGGTCTTCAGACCGGCTGTTGTGAATGATGGAGAACTTTGCATTATTACTGTTTTGTCATCGCGAGGAGCGAAGCGACGTGGCGATCTCTTCAAATTATCAAATGCTTATGAGATTGCTTCACTTCGTTCGCAATGACAGAGAAGCATTATGCAAAGGGTTCTGATGGAAATGTAGGGAACGGTCGCGACCGTTCCTGGCGGGGAACATGAGCCATAAATTAGCGATTGATGGAGAACGGTTTGATTTGTGTCCAATATAATTTCTGATCTTCAGGGCAAGGCGCTGCTCGCGCCGCTGGCCGGCGTGACGAATCTGCCGTTTCGGCTGGTTGCCCGCCGGCTTGGCTGTTCGCTGTGTTTTACCGAGATGATCAGCGCCAACGGTCTGATTCGCGAATCGGCGCAAACGCTTGAATATTTGAAAACATCCCCGGAGGACCGGCCTCTGGGTGTCCAGTTGTTCGGGGCAGACCCCCGAGTCATGGCCCGGGCCGCCGCAATGGTTGCCGGGCAAAATCCCGCTCTGATCGATATCAATATGGGCTGCCCGGTGAAAAAGGTCATTAAAACCGGTTCCGGCGCCGTGTTGATGAAAGATCCCCTGCTTGCGGGCCGCATCATAGCGAATGTTGTCCGGGCGGCAAAGCTGCCGGTGACCGTCAAAATCCGTTCCGGGTGGAGCCAAGGCTCCATCAATGCCGTTGAAATAGCCAAAATTGCTGAGGATTCCGGGGCTGCCGCGATCATTGTTCATGGCCGCACGGCCGATCAGGGCTTTTCCGGCTCCGCGGACTGGGACATTATCGGCCGGGTAAAAAGCGCCGTCCGCATTCCGGTGGTCGGCAACGGCGATATTCGCAAACCAGGCGACGCGCTTCGGATGCTGGCGCAAACCGGTTGCGACGCAGTGATGGTCGGGAGAGGCGCACTGGGAAATCCATGGATATTTCAGGAGATTCGTCAATTATTGGCGGGAGAAAAGGATTGTCGTCATCTCTCCTGGTCGGATCGGCAGGAGATCGTGAAACAACACTGGGAGGAAGAAGTTCGTTATTGCGGCAGGCATTTTGCCGACAGGTCTTTTCGCAAACATTTGCTCTGGTACACCAAGGGTTTGGCCGGTTCGGCCCGGCTGAGGGAAACGCTGGGAAAAATGACGGACAGCGACGCGATGCGCTCGGAAGTGGAGCGGTATTTCCGGTCGCTTGCGGCAGCGCAAGCCGAAATAATGACTTGACATCTCGGGAATGAATTGGCATAAATGAAACCAAAGAAAAAGCAGGTTCACAGGCGTATATTCTTACTGCACAAAGGATGAAAAAAACGTGGAAATCGGGAAATTTAATGAGCTTGAGGGTAAGATTAAACATATCGTCAGCGAACAGATTTTTTTGAAAAAACAGATTTCAACATTGGAGGAAGCGCTAAGGAATAAAGAATCGGAAATAGAAGGGTACAAAAGCAAAATTGTCGCACTAGATGAGGAAAGGAACCATGTACGCGCAAGGGTGGATTCATTGCTTGATTTACTTGCAGATATAAAAGTGGTCCAATAAGCTTCCAGGGCGTGGGTTTTGAAAAAGCGTTACGAAATTAAAATTTTTGGACGGGAACTTGCGGTTTTAAGTGATGCGGAAGATGAACAAGTGGCCAAGGTTGTCCGGTATGTCAACGAACGAATGGAAGATATTGTGAAATCGAGCGAAGGACTCCGGACAGTGGACGTGGCCATCCTGGCGGCTTTGAACATTTCAGAAGATTATTTAAAATTAAAGGGAGTTAATCAGGACCTGTGTGATCAGCTAACGCATCGGTCCGAAAAGTTGATTCAATTGATTGAAAACGCAAGTTAAGAGAAATTTACCCCTGCGATGTACGTGATTGTCATTTGTTTTTGAGCCAACATTTTGAACCTGGGGCCTATACTTGTTTGCGGTGAGCATGTCCGCCTTGTTCCGCTGGTCGGGGGGCAGAAAGCCTGAAACAAACAAAACCGGCGCCCACCTATAAAAAAGGTTCAAAATCGTGATCAACACGGCATAGGCGGGGGTTTTTTTATCTCCTGCTTCTCCTTTCCCCATCGCAAGCAATAAAATATTGAAAAAATCATGAATCCTTCGGCAGACTTACCATTCCCGCCGAAAGGTTTAAATATAATCCTGTTGAAATATGCGGTTTGATTTCAACAGGATAAAAGAGGAGGTTAAAACGATGCCAGACGGTATTTTGTTTGTTCTGTTTATCATCGTGGCGGTTTTCGCGGGCGCGGTTGCCGGTTATATTCTGAAACAAATCTTTACGGCAAAGAAAATCAGGGCTTCGGAGAGCCTGGCGGCCCGGATCGTGGAGGAATCCAAGAAGGAAGCCGATACGATCAAGAAAGAAGCCATTTTGCAGGCCAAGGAAAATCTGCTGAAAATGAAAGCGGATTTCGACGCGGAGACAAAAGAGATCAAAAGCGAACTGGAAGGGCTGGAACGGCGCATTCGCAGCAAAGAAGAAAACATGGACAAACGCATGGACGTCTTGTCGCAGAAAGAATCCAATATCGAGAACCGGGACAAAGCCCTGAGCCAGAAAGAACAGGCGGTAGAGGAAAAACACCGGAAACTGGATGCGCTGGTGGAAGAACAGAAAATTCAATTGGAGAAAATTGCCGGGATGACGCCGGAAGAGGCAAAAAATATTCTCATTTCGTCGATGGAAGCGGAAGCCAGGCGCGACGCGGCGGTGCTGGTCCGCAAAGCGGAAGAAGAAGCCAAACTGACCGCGGATCGGAAAGCTCGTGAAATTATAGCCTATTCCATTCAAAGATATGCCGGGGATTACGTGGCGGAACGTACCGTGTCCGTGGTCAACCTGCCCAGTGAAGAAATGAAAGGCCGCATCATCGGGCGTGAAGGCCGCAACATCCGGGCGATTGAAGCGGCCACCGGCATTGACCTGATCGTCGATGACACACCCGAGGCGGTGGTTCTTTCCAGTTTTGACCCCATCCGGCGTGAGGTGGCCCGCATTTCGCTGGAACGCCTGATTCAGGACGGAAGAATTCATCCCGGCCGGATCGAAGACATCGTGAAAAAGGTGGAAAAGGAAGTGGAGCAGATCATTCGGGAGACGGGTGAAAAAGCATCGTTTGACTGCGGCGTTCATGACATCCATCCGGAAATCATCAACATGCTGGGCGCGCTGAAATACCGCACCAGCTACTCGCAGAATGTTCTGCAGCATTCCATCGACGTGGCCTACCTGACGGGGCTCATGGCCGCCGAGCTCAAAATGAATATCAAGGAGGCCAAGCGGGCGGGGCTTTTGCACGACATCGGCAAGGCGGTGGATCACAAGATCGAAGGCACGCACGCGGCCATCGGCGCTGATTTTGCCAAGCGGTTCGGGGAGAATCCCCGCATTGTCCAGGCCATTGCCACGCACCATGACGACGGGCGCAACAATACGCTGCTGGGGGTTCTGGTCCAGGCGGCCGATACGCTCTCCGCGGCGCGGCCCGGCGCGCGCCGGGAAATGCTGGAAACCTACGTCCAGCGCCTGGAGGAGCTGGAGAAGATCGCCCATTCCTTTACCGGCGTGGATAAATGTTTTGCGATTCAGGCGGGACGGGAAATCCGCATCATGGTGGAAAACGAAAAAATTTCGGACAACGACGCTGTCATGCTGTGCAATGACATCGTGAAGAAAATTGAAAACGAGCTGACCTATCCGGGGCAGATCAAGGTTACGGTCATCCGGGAAACCCGCGTGTCCAATTTTGCCAAGTAGGCTCGTCGGAAATTGAGTTCCGCTTAAGCGGGACGAGCGTTCATTCTCCGCAAATTGCTGCGATATAATGACGTTTATTTCATACCTCGACAACTTGCTGCGAGGTGGTTGATTAAAAAATGAAAATTCTTTTTATTGGGGATATTGTCGGCAAGCCCGGACGCCGGGCGGTTCGGGAGCTGTTGCCCTCCGTGGTCAACGCGCATGCCGTGGATCTGGTGATCGCCAACTGTGAAAACGCCGCGGCCGGCTTCGGCATTACCCGGGAGGTTGTCGAGGAACTGTACGCCCTGCACATAGACGTGCTGACGTCCGGCAATCACGTCTGGGATAAAAAGGAAGCCGTGGAATTCATCGGCGATTACGAAACGCTGATCCGGCCGGCCAATTATCCGGATTCGGCCCCGGGGATGGGATCGGTGCTGATGCCGACGGCCGCGGGCGATTTTGTCGGCGTGGTCAATCTCGCCGGAAGAATTTTCATGCAGCCGCTCGATTGTCCGTTTACGGCCGCCAGGGAGCAGATTGCCCGGCTGAAAGCCAGAACCAATGTCATCATCGTAGATATGCACGCGGAAGCGACCTCCGAGAAAAAAGCCCTGGGCTGGTATCTCGACGGCGAAGTCTCCGCGGTCCTGGGCACCCACACCCACGTGCAGACGGCGGACGACGAAATTCTGCCGGGGGGCACCGCCTACATCTCGGATGCCGGCATGACCGGTCCCTTTGATTCCGTGATCGGCATTCAGAAAGAAACCATTATCAGGAAATTTTTGAATCAGTTGCCCGCTAAATTTGACGTGGCCAAAGGCGACATCCGCCTGCAGGGCGTTGTGCTGGACATTGACGGGCAAAGCGGCCGGGCCAGGGCCATTGAGAGAATCAGCGTTCCATTACATCCATAAACGGAGGCGGGGGATGAAAAGCGCATATGAGGTCTTACAGGAAAGAGGCTTTGTCGAACAGGTCACGGACGAGGCCCTGATTGCCGATCTTTTTGCCAAAGGTCCCGTTACCTGTTATATCGGCTTCGATCCCACGGCCGCCAGTCTGCATATCGGCAGCCTGGTGCCCATCATGGCGCTGGCCCATATGCAGCGGTGCGGCCATCGCCCCATCGCGCTGGTCGGCGGCGGCACGGGCCTCATCGGCGACCCCAGCGGCAAGACGGAAATGCGCCAGGTGCTGACCCGCGAGCAGATCGACCAAAACGCCTTGTCCATCGGGAAGCAGCTTTCGCGGTACATCGATTTTTCCGACGGCCGAGCCCTGCTGCTCAACAACGCCGATTGGCTCACGAAGATCAACTACATCGAATTTCTGCGCGACATCGGACGCCATTTCAGCGTCAACCGGATGCTGGCGGCGGAAAGCTATAAAATCCGGCTGGAGAAGGGGCTGAATTTTATTGAGTTCAACTACATGCTTCTCCAGGGATACGACTTCCTCTACCTTTTTCAGCACCACGGCTGCGCGCTGCAGATGGGCGGCAACGACCAGTGGGGGAACATGCTGGCCGGCACCGAACTCATCCGCAAAGTTGAAGCCAAAGACGCGCAGGCCGTCACCTTTCCCCTCATCACTACTTCGACCGGCCACAAGATGGGCAAAACGGAAAAAGGCACCGTCTGGCTGGACGGCGCGCTGACCGCGCCTTACGAATATTATCAATACTGGGTCAACTGCGACGACGCCGACGTGGAGCGGTTTCTCAAGCTTTTTACCTTCCTGCCGCTTTCGGACATCGCCGTCGTGAAAACGCTGGCGGACGCGCGGCTCAATATGGCCAAGGCCGTGCTGGCGTACGAAGCCACCAAAGTTACGCACGGGGCCGAGGCGGCGCGCGCGGCGTGGCGCGCATCCATGGAGGCTTTTCATGCCCGGCCGGTGGAAGCGGATTTGTTTCCGGGAAGCGACATTCCGCGCGAAGCCCCGCAGGCCGACACCTCCGCCATCCCGCGTTATGCCATAACCGCTGAAGATCTTGCCGCAGGTCTTTTGATTTCCTCTTTGTGCGCGAAAGCCGGGCTGACGCAGTCCATGTCGGAGGCCAAGCGTCTGATCGGGCAGGGCGGGATCTATGTCGGAGAGCGCCAGGTGAAATCTCCGGATGAAAAGTTGTCGCCTGACGACTTTGGCGGCGGCCGAGAACTGCGCATCCGCAAAGGCAAGAAGAAGTATCTGATGGTGGAAATAGGGGATTAGGCTGATCCCCATTGCGGGGGACGCGCGACCGAAGGCTGAAGGCTGAAGAATAGAGGCGAAAGGCTGGAGGCCATAGGTCTAAGTGGAGTCCCCGCTCCTTCCTTTGTGGCGATGATTAGACCGATCTCCCTGCGGGAGCCTGCGACTTAATCATCATGATTTTCTGAATCAATGGATTGTAAAAGAATAATTCTATGTTAAAATGCATCGCAAAAGGATGCTCATGGAATTTAAGACCGTTTTGGAAAAACTTCTGACAAATTTCGAAAGACTGAACATTCGCTACGCGCTGATGGGCGGTTTTGCGCTGGGATTATGGGGGTACGGACGCGCAACGGCTGATGTTGATTTTTTGGCGCATCGCGATGATATGGATAAAGTCGATGCCGTCATGAAGAGTCTGGGCTACGAATGCCTGTATAAAAGCGACAATGTTTCTCAATATCTGTCTGACCTGAAAATATTCGGCGAAGTTGATTTTATTCACGCCTTCAGAGCGACAAGTCTTGCGATGTTGGAGACCGCCGAAGAAAAAATGGTTTTTAACGGTGATTTGAAAATTCGTGTATTGAAACCCGAGAGTCTGATTGCTTTTAAATTACAGGCGGTAAAAAACAATCCTTCAAGGACATCCGTCGATTTGCAGGATATTAAAAAGCTGGCTGAAATCAACAAACGGGACATGGATTGCGGTCTTATCGATCGCTACGCCGAATTGCTGAATATGGAAGAGGTGTGGCATGAGATCAAAAAAGAGGTGTTTCCATGAACCCGGCTCCCGGCGGTGAAGATATGCTCGACCAAACGATTACGGAAGATATCAAAGCCATGGAGAGTCGGCGGCATAATCCGTTTATGAAAAACGGCAAAGCGGACGTTGATGCCTATATCCGGTTCGTTTGCGGCTTCAACGAATTCATCAACCACGATCCAAAGCCATTTTCCCAAATGATGGATCGGGACATGATTCTATAATCCCAGGTTTCAAACCTTTATCCCCCATGCAACCTGATTTCGCCATATGATTCCGAAGGAGACTTCTAATGCTCAAGGAAGGGCAGGGGTTTTTCCATCCGGTACACCAGCGCCTGGCAGGCCGCCAGAAGATTTCCCGATTCGTCCGTGGCCCGGATATCGTAGGCGGCGGTTCGTTTTGTTTTATTGATTTCCCGGGCTTCGGCGTTCACGAGCGATCCTTTTGGGGGTGAGGCCAGATACTGGATGCTCATACTGAGGGCGACGGCCATCGTGCCGTGCGAGTTGGAGGCTGCTTCAAAAGCCGCGTCCATCAGCGAGAAAATCGCGCCGCCGTGCGCCATGCCGAACATGTTTTCCATGTCGGACGTAAAGCGCATTTCCACCCGGGCGTGGCCTTCTTTCAAATCAACCAGCGTGATGCCGAATTTCCTGCCGAAAGGCTCCTGCTCCATCCGTTGAAAGATTGCTTTTCTGATTTTTTCATCCATTCCTGATCTCCAGGGGGCATTTTCCGGATCGGCCGGTTTTGCTGTTTCCTTTAACAGGTTGGCGGGCAAAGAGCAACCCCGCCGCCTTGAAAGTCAACGTCCGGGAGCTTGAAATGAGATTTTCCGGCGGGTCCCGCCGCGTTCGTCCGTCTCCGTCAAAGAAAACGCCCGGTTTGAGGCCGGGCGCTTTTTGCTTTGGATGCTTTCTCGCGTGGACTACAGAATTCTGACGCCGATAATCCCGTTGACGGCCTCAAATTTCTTGACCAGTTCGGCTGCGTTGATGTCGCCCTCCACATCGATAATATTATAGGCGATATTGCCCCGGCTCTTATTGATCATATCGGCAATGTTGAGCTTGTTGTCGGCCAGCAGGTGCGTGATCTTTTCGATCATGCCGGGCTCATTCTTGTTGGAAACCGTGATGCGGGTTTTGTCGGACCGGTCGAGGATGCATTCCGGAAAGTTGACCGAGTTCTTGATGTTTCCGTTTTCCAGGAAATCCATGATCTGCATGGTGGCCATAATGGCGCAGTTTTCTTCGGATTCCTCAGTGGACGCGCCCAGATGCGGGATGGCGATGACCTTGTCCGTCTTGATAATCTCTTCATCCGGGAAATCCGTCACGTAGCGGCTCACGATCCCGTCGGCAATGGCCTTTTTCAGGGCTGCGGTTTCCACAAGCCCGCCTCTGGCGAAGTTCAGTAAAACGACGCCTTTTTTCATGATGGCAAACTTGTCGGCGTTGATGAAGCCCTTGGTGTCCTTGTTCTGGGGAACGTGCAGCGTGATGTAGTCGGATTCAGCAAGCAGTCGATCCAGGCTCGGCGCCTTCTTGATGTTGCGGGACAGCTTCCAGGCCGCCTCGATGGACAAAAACGGGTCGTAGCCCATGACGTCCATGCCCAGAGCCTCGGCCGTGTTGGCGATCATGGTGCCGATGGCGCCCAGACCCACCACGCCGAGTTTTTTGCCCAGGATTTCGGTTCCGACAAACTGGGCTTTTCCTTTTTCGATCAGGTCGGGCACCTTGTCGCCTTCACCCACCAGCCCTTTGGCCCAGATCAGGCCTTCCGCCACGTTGCGCGCCGCAAGCAGCATGCCCAAAACGACCAGTTCCTTCACGCCGTTGGCGTTGGCGCCGGGGGTGTTGAACACCACGATGCCTTTCTCGGAGCATTTATCGATGGGAATATTGTTAACGCCTGCCCCGGCGCGGGCAATGGCCTTGAGACTGGACGGCAGCGTCATCTCTTTCATTTCCTTGCTGCGGACGAGAATGCCGTCCGGATCGGGAATATCCGTGCGGTATTCATACTTGTCGGTGAAAAGGCTCAACCCCTTTTCCGAAATTTTATTCAACAGATCGATCCGGTACATAAATGCCTCCTACACTTTTGTTTTTTGGTGGGCCGTGCGGGGATTGAACCCGCGGCCAACGGATTAAAAGTCCGCTGCTCTACCGCTGAGCTAACGGCCCACATCAGAAACATATTGAAAAGAACAAGGGTGTCTAGCAACTCATTGGGGGCCTGTCAAGAAGAAACTGGACGTTTTCAATTTTCAAAAGGATTTTCCAGTTGAATGGTTTCGTCGCGGCCCGCGCCTACGGAAACCAGAGCGATGCCGGCGCCGGATAATTCTTTCAGGCGCTGGATGTATTTCCGAGCGTTTACGGGGAGTTCGCTGATGTTCTGCGCGCTTGCGATGTTTTCCGTCCAGCCGTCGAATTCCTCGTACACCGGTTCGCAGGTTGAAAAGCGTTTCAGGCTGGCGGGGACCGCTTCGCGGCATTCGCCCCCGGCGGTTTTATAACCGACGCAGATTTTGATTTTGGGAAGCCCCGTCAAAACATCCAGTTTGGTAATGGCCAGCGTGGAAATGCCGGAGACCCGGACGGCCTGGCGCACCAGAACCATGTCCAGCCAGCCGCACCGCCTTTTGCGGCCGGTGGTCGCGCCGAATTCCTGACCGATTTTCTGCAGATGATCTCCGATTGCGTCTTTCAGCTCCGTCGGGAAAGGTCCTTCTCCCACCCGCGTCGTATAGGCTTTGCAGATTCCCACCACCTTCGAAATGGCGCCGGGGCCGACGCCGCTTCCGCAGGCGGCGTTTCCGGAAACGGTGTTGGAAGAGGTGACGTAGGGATACGTGCCGTGATCGACATCCAGATGACATCCCTGGGCGCCTTCAAACAGGATCTTTTTCCCCTTTTGAATTTCTCCGGCCAGAATCAGGGACGTATCGGCGACATACGGCCTGATTTTTTCCGCGTACGCCAGGTACTCATCCGCGACGGCCTGGGGATCCAGCGGCGCCACGCCGAAAAAATTCTTGAACAGGTAGTTTTTTTCTTCCAGGCTGTGGCGCACTTTTTCCAGGAGCAGCCCGGGTTCATAGAGGTCGCCCACGCGGATGCCCGTGCGGGCAACCTTGTCTTCGTATGCCGGGCCGATGCCGCGGCCGGTGGTTCCGATTTTCTTGCCGGTATTGCGGGCCTCGCGCGCCTGATCCAGGCTGCGGTGATAGGGCATGATGACGTGCGTCTTTTCGCTGACGTAGAGCTTGGTGGAAGAGGGGAATAGCCCTCCCTCGTTCAATTCCTTCAGCTCCTGAAGGAAAACCTTCGGATCGAAGACCACCCCGTTGCCGATGATGCAGATTTTATGATCGTGCAGAATGCCGGAGGGAATCAGGTGGAGAATGGTGGTCCTGCCTTTCACCACGAGGGTATGCCCGGCGTTGTTGCCGCCTTGGAACCGGGCGACCACATCCGCTTTGAGCGTATAGAGATCGACAATCTTTCCTTTTCCTTCATCCCCCCACTGGGCGCCGACAACTGCAACATTGGCCATGAGATTTTTTCTTTCCTACATCTTGATCGGTGTGATGGAAACGACATGCGGCAATTTCCGCAGTTTGTCCAGAATGTCCGGCCCGACCGGGGAATCCGTGTTCAGGACGACCAGCGCTTTTTTCGACTGCGCATCCCGGCTCAGATGCAGACGGGCAATATTGACGTTATGACTGCCCAGCGTGGTTCCCAGGTTGCCGATGACGCCCGGCACGTCTTTGTTGGAGACCGCCAGCAGGTAACCCTCCGGGGCGATTTCCACGGAAAATTCATTGATCCGGACGATTCTCGGATCGTTTTGGCCGAAAACCGCGCCCGACGTCCGGCTGGTTTCCTTGGAGGTCCGGACGGTCAGGGCAATCAGGTTCGTATAGTCTTTGGTTTCCGAACTTTTCACTTCAATGATCCGAATGCCTCTTTCTTTGGCGAGGACCGGCGCGTTGATGTAATTGACGGTTTCGGTCAGAATCTGGTCCAGAAGCCCCTTGATCAGAGACACGGTGATCGGGGCGACATTATGGTTGAGGATTTCCCCGCTGTATTCCAGCGAAACTTCCTGAATAGCGCCCGTCAGAAGCTGGGCCTGAAAGGCGCCCAGCTTCTCCGCCAGATCCAGGTAGGGACGAATTCCGGCCATCACGTCCGCGCTCACCGACGGGAAATTGACCGCACCCTTGATTTCACCGGTGGTGAAGTAGGCGGCGATCTGGTGGGCGATGGCGATGGCCACGTTGGTCTGCGCTTCATCGGTGGATGCACCCAGATGCGGTGTGCAGATTACATTGTCCAGACCGACCAGCTCCATGTTTTTGGTCGGCTCTTCTTCGAATACGTCAATGGCGGCGCCGGCGACCTGGCCGGCTTTCAAAGCGCGGCAGAGCGCTTTTTCGTTGACGATGCCGCCGCGGGCGCAGTGAATCAGAAACACGCCCTTTTTCATTTTTGCAAGCGCCGATTCGTTGATCAGATTCCGCGTTTCTTTGGAGAGCGGGCAGTGCACGGAGATGAAGTCGGAATTGGTGAACAGTTCGTCCAGGTTCACCATGTTCACGCCCATCTGTTGCGCGACTTCCGGAGAAATAAACGGATCATGGGCGATGACGTTCATCTTCAGGCCGATGGCGCGGTCGGCCACCACGGCGCCGACCCTGCCCAGGCCGATGACGCCCAGGGTTTTATTGCAGTATTCATTGCCCATGAATCTGCTTTTTTCCCAGCGGCCCGCTTTCATCGAGGCGGTGGCCTGTGGAATCCTGCGCGCGAGCGCAAGCATCATGGCGATGGCGTGCTCGGCGGTGGTGACGGTGTTGCCGCCGGGCGTGTTCATCACAACGATGCCGCGTTTGCTGGCTGCGGGGATGTCGATGTTATCGACGCCCGCGCCGGCGCGGCCGATGGCGGAAAGCTTTGCAGCCGCCTCGATGATTTCGGCCGTGACTTTGGTTGATGAACGAACGATCAGGGCGTCGTAGTCTTTGATGACCGCCTTTAACTCATCGGGCTTCATGCCGGTCTTGACATCCACCTTGATGCCCGGCGTGTTGCCCAGAATGGCCGCGACTTCAGGCGCCATGGAATCGCTGACTAATACTCGTTTCATAGCGTTTCCCGCAGGAGCCTTCCGCTACAGGCTCTTGACTTTTTCGTTGAAAACTTTTTCCAGTTCAGCAAGTGCGATTTTGAGATCCGCTTCTTCAATGGTCGGGCCGCACCAGAAACGATAGCCGGCGGGCGCGTCTTTGTAAGAGTTGATGTCGTGCGCAATGTTTTTCTTGCTCAGGTCCGAAGCGATGCTCTTTAAGAACTTGCTTTTGGCGTCTGCGTCCATCGCGGCCACTTTGGGATGCGTGACGGACAGGCACACGGAGGTGTTGGAGCGGGTTTTCGAATCCGTTGCCAAAAATTCGATCCAGTCGGTTTTGGCGACCCAGTCTTCAACGACTTTCAGGTTGGCTTTGCTCTTTTTGATCAGGCCGTCGATGCCGAAGGTGCCGGCCCATTCCAGAGCGTCGATATAGTCTTCCACGCAGAGCATGGAGGGGGTATTGATGACATCGCCTTCGAAGATCGCCTTGTTGATCTTGTCGCCTTTTTTCAGACGGAAGATTTTCGGCATGGGCCAGGGCGGTGTGTAGGATTCCAGACGGGCAACTGCCCTGGGGCTCAGAATCATCATGCCGTGCGCCGCCTCACCGCCCAGGCATTTCTGCCACGAATACGTCAAAACGTCGATCTTGCTCCAATCCACCTCGTTGGCAAAGGTGTAACTGGTGGCGTCGCAAAGCGACAGGCCTTCACGGTCGGCGGGAATCCAGTTCCAGTCGGGAATGCGAACACCGCTGGTGGTGCCGTTGGCGACGAAAACCACATCACTCTTCCAATCGACTTTGGACAGGTCGGGGATTTTGCCGTAGTCGGCTTTGAGAATCGTGGGGTTCAATTTGAGCTGTTTATTGACATCCGTGGCCCAGCCTTCGGAGAAGCTTTCCCAGACTAAAACCGTAACCGGCCTGGGACCGAGAAGCGACCACATGGCGCACTCAAAAGCGCCCGTATCGGAAGCCGGCAGAATGCCCACGAGGTAATCTGACGGAATGTTTAATACTTTGCGGGTATCGTTCATCGCTTTAACGATTCTTTCTTTTCCCAGTGCGGAACGGTGGGAGCGGCCGACCGGCGCGCTCTTCAGCGCGTCGATATTCCACGCTGGCCTCTTGCTGCAGGGACCGGAACTAAAGTTTGGGTTTAACATGGGTAACCATCCTTAAAATAAATTTTCTTAATGCTGGCATGTTCATACCAGCATTAAGCGCTTTTCTCAAGAAATTTAAACCGTAATAGACCTCCCGTGACTCATGGTCGAAGCGGCTGCGGCTGAAACTTTCGAGGCGTCAGTAAAATAACAATTTTTGACTTAAGTCAAATACAATGTTGTTCAGGTGTGCTATAAAGACACAAAATAGGATGTCTGGCTTCAGAGGCATTAAAAAAGAAGGGGGAAAAAATGACTGAAAATCTGGCCAAAATCGCGGATCTCACTGGCGCTTTTCGTCTTTTGGAGCTGGTTGACTATCAGGGGCGCTCCGTGGTCAGCCGGGAAATTATCCGCAAACCTTTCGGAACCATGACGGTTTTTGCATTCGATGCCGGCGAGGGATTAAGCGAGCACACGGCGCCTTTTGACGCGCTGGTCTATCTGCTGGAAGGCAAAGCGGAAATTACCATTGGAGGAAAGCCTCACGCGGTCGGGGAGGGGGAGATGATCCTTATGCCGGCGCACAAGCCGCATGCGCTTAAGGCCGTTACCCGTTTCAAGATGCTGCTGGTCATGATTAAATAAAAAAACAGGAGGTGTTTTATGAAATTCGAGATTACACCGGGTGTGGATTGGGTAGGGAAGATTGACTGGGAGCTGCGCAAGTTTCACGGAGAGGAATACTCGACGCATCGCGGCTCGTCGTACAACGCATATCTGGTGAGAGATGAAAAGACCGCTCTCATTGACACGGTCTGGTCGCCTTTCGCAAAAGAATTCGTGGACAATCTTGCCAAAGAAATCGACCTCAACAAAATCGACTACGTGATTGCCAACCACGCGGAAATGGACCACTCCGGCGCCCTGCCGCTCCTGATGCACCGGATTCCCGGTAAGCCCGTGTACTGCACAGCCAACGGACTGAAATCCCTCAAGGGCCACTATCACAAGGACTGGAACTTCCAGGTGGTGAAAACCGGCGACAAGCTCAGCCTGGGCGGAAAGGAACTGATTTTCGTCGAAGCCATGATGCTGCACTGGCCGGATTCCATGATGGAGTACCTCACCGGCGACGCGATCCTGTTTTCCAACGACGCCTTCGGCCAGCATATTGCCACCGAGCACATGTTTAACGATCTGGTCGAACCCTCCGAACTTTTTGAAGAAGCGACCAAGTATTACGCCAACATTCTCACGCCGTTTTCGCCGCTGGTGACGAAGAAGATCAACGAAGTGGTGGGGCTCAATCTGCCGGTGAACTTCATCTGTCCCAGCCACGGCGTCATCTGGCGCGACAATCCGCTGCAGATCGCGCGGAAATACCTGCAATGGGCGGCGGACTATCAGGAAAACCAGATCTCGATCATTTACGACACGATGTGGGACGGAACGAGAATGCTGGCCGAGCACATCGCCCGCGGAATCAAACAGGCCGACGACAAGGTGACAGTGAAGCTTTTCAATATCTCCCGCCGTGACATCAATGACGTGGTGACCGAGGTCTTTAAGTCCAAGGCGATTCTTCTGGGATCGCCCACAATCAACAAAGGCATTCTCAACGCCATGTCGGCGCTCATCGAAATGATTGCGGGGCTCAAATTCAAGAAAAAGAAGGCAACGGCCTTCGGCTGCTACGGCTGGAGCGGCGAGAGCGTGCAGATTTTAAACGATCATTTGTCCAAAGCCGGCTTTGATGTGATCGGCGACGGCTTCAAAGCCATGTGGCAGCCGGGAGAGGACGTGCTCGCGCAGGCACTGGCGTTTGGAAAGGATTTTGCGGGGAAAGCATAATCGTTTACGGACTGGAATCAAAAAAGGGTGGAAGCCGTGTCGCGTTCCACCCTTTTTTAGTGAATCATTTGGGTTGCCGGACGCTTATTTGATGCAGACCCGGCGGACCTGGTTGAAATCCGTAATGCCCTGCAGCACTTTCTGGATTCCGTCCTGAAGCAGCGTGGTCATCCCCTCGGCCATGGATTTGGCGCGGATGACCTCAACCGTTTCATGCTTTTGCACCAGTTTCTTGATGGCGTCGGTGGCCACGATCAGTTCATGAATGCCCATTCGGCCCTTGTAGCCGGTTTTGTCGCAGGCGTCGCATCCTTTGGCGCGATACAGCTTGAAATCATCCGTGTAGGAAACGCCCAGTTTGGCGAAGTCTTCGCGGCCATAACTTTCCACGATTTCCTCGAATTCCTCCTCGGTGGCGTGATACTGTTCTTTGCAGTTCTTGCACAGCGTGCGCACCAGGCGCTGGGCGAGAATGCCCAACAGGGCGTCCGCGAAGTTCAGCGGGTCGATGCCCATATCCAGGAGCCGGACGATGGTTTCCGGGGCGCTGTTGGTGTGCAGGGTGCTGAAGACCAGATGGCCGGTCAGCGAGGCTTCAACGCCTGTCTTGGCCGTTTCAAAATCGCGCATTTCACCCACCATGATCACATCCGGGTCGGCGCGCAGAAACGCCCGCATGGCGGCCGCGAAGTCGAAGCCGATTTTGGGCTGCACCTGAACCTGGCGAAGCCCGTATTGCGTGATTTCCACCGGGTCTTCAGCGGTCCAGATTTTCCGGTCCGGCCGGTTGATGACGTGGAGCGCCGCGTGAAGCGTGGTGGTTTTGCCGGAGCCCGTCGGCCCGACGACCAGGATCATGCCGTAGGGTTTGTTGATGATATCGATCATGCCGTCATAATTGCGCTTCAGCAGCCCCATGGATTCCAGCGGCAGGAGCGTGTCGCTCTTGGCCAGCAGGCGCATGACAATGTCTTCCACGCCGCCCTGCGTGGGGATGGTGGCGACGCGCAGCTCCAGCTCGTCGCCGGAAGGGCGCCGGAACTTGATTTTGCCGTCCTGAGGCTTTCTTTTTTCCGTAATATCCAGATTGGACATGATCTTGACGCGCGAGATGATCGCAGACCGGTAGCTGAAGGGGACGGTCTGGTAAATCGTGCAGTCGCCGTCAATGCGGTACCGGATTTCCACATTTTTCTTGCCGACGTTGGGTTCGATGTGAATGTCGGACGCCCGGCGGGAGGAAGCGTCGTTGATAATCTTGTTGACGAGCTGCATGATCACGCTGTCGGTTTCCGCGACGACGTCCACGCCCTCTTCTTCTTCGGCGCCTCCGCCTTCTTCATCCATCTTGCCCAGGATTTCCGTGAAGGAATGTTCGTCTTCGCCGGAGCTGAAGAAAAGGTTGATGAATTTTAAGATATCCTCCGGCAGCGCGACGTCATACTTCACCTTCTTGGTTTTCAGAAGATTTTCGATGGCGTCTCTTTTAATGATGTTGTTCGGATCATCGACAATCACGTGGATGTTGCCGTCGATTTTTTCCAGCGGCACCCACAGCTCCCGCTGGAGGTAGTCTTTTTTCAGGTTGGCAATCAAGTCGCCGGGGATGATGATTTTTTCGTTGTAATGAATAAACCGGCAGCGGTAAAACTCTTCAAAGGAGTGGCCGATGTCGTCTTTGGAGATTTTGTATTTGTTCATCAGATACCGCTCGACGGATTCTTTCTGCTCCCTCGCTTCTCCCCAGGCGGCTTCCAGCTCGTCTTCCTTGAGCAGGTTGCGGGTCAGCAGAAAATCGAAACGTGTCTTGCGGCGGCGCTGGAAGCGCTGCTGATTGTAGAAGGCAACGCCCAAAACCTCCACGATTTCCATCACCAGACCGATGTCTTCCTCGGTGAATTTGCTGTCTCCCCGTTTTTTGTTGAGGATTTGAATGACGCCCATGAGCTGATCTTTATAAAAAATCGGGGCGGCCAGAATCTGCTTGGTCTTGAAACCGGACTTTTTGTCCCAGCTGGCGTCAAAGGTCAGTTCGGGATCGATGGCCTTGAGCTCCGCCAGGTTGTATGCGTTCGCGATGTTGACGATATTGAAGGTGTTGGCCACGTATCCGGCGATGCTGTGATTGTTGATCGGAACGCGGATCTCTTTGAGCTGGGCCCCTGCCAGAAACATGGAATAGATTTCATTGTGCGGTTTATCGACGACATAGAGCGTGATGGAGTAGGCGTCAAACAGATTCAGGATGCCGTCCTTCAGATCGATCAGGATTTGGGCAATATTCTGCGCGGCATGAATGCGGTTGGTGATGTCCTGAAGTTTTTTCTGTAAGCGCAGCCTTTCTTCCAGACTCACTTCTATGGGGGGCTTCGTCTTCATGATCATCCGGTTATCTCTCCATTTTCGTTTTTCTCATAAAAACCGCGCACATCCTAGCAAGCCCTGCAGGGAATGTCAATCAAACGAATTATATCCAATGCGCCGGAAAAGGCTGCGGCGCGGCGCGGCGCGGTTTAGCCGGCGGTGACGATTTTCGAGAAATCGGCGATTTGATGGAACAGCGCCGAGATGTCCGCCAGCAGGGACAGGCGGTTGAATCGGATTTTTTCGTCTTTGTCCATGACCATGACGGAATCGAAAAAAGCGTCCACGGGGGAGCGCAGGGCGGCCAGTTTGTTCAGCGCCGCGGTGAAATCTTTCTCAGCGATGCCTTTTTCCACGCGCGTGCCGATGTTTTCAAAATTCGCGAACAACTTGATCTCCGCTTCCTGGGAAAGCAGGTTAACGTCAACGGAACCGCCGTGGAAATCCTTCAGGATGTTGTCGATCCGCTTGAAAGCGATAGAGAGCGGCTCGAACTCCGGATTGGCGCGGAAGGCCTGCAGCGCCTGAATCTTTTCGATCACCAAAACGAGCCGGTCGATGTCCGCGGCCAGAACTGCGTCCACCGTATCGTAGGCGTAGCCCTGGCTGATCAACTGATTCTGCAGACGCCCCCGGAAGAATTCCAGGACGTCCTTTTTGACGTCTTCAGCCGGTTTCCTCAAAACATCCTTCAGGGACGCCAGGCATTCGTCGATCAGAAAATTCAGGCTCAAGTCGTAGCGGCGCGACAGGATGATGTTGATGACGCCAAGCGCCTGCCGCCGGAGGGCATAGGGATCGGCCGTGCCGGAAGGCGGCATGCCCACGGCAAAGAAGCCGACGATGGTGTCCATCTTATCGGCGATGCCGACGATCGCGCCTTCATCCGTGCCAGGCAGATCGCCTCCGGCGACAATCGGCAGGTAATGCTCATAAATGGCATCGGCGATTTCCTGTTTTTCCCCGGCCAGGAGCGCGTATTCCCGCCCCATGATGCCCTGGAGTTCGGAAAATTCGCCCACCATGAGCGATTCCAGATCGGCCTTGGCCAGAAGGGCGGCGCGGTCCACGTTTTTCTTGACTGCGGGCTTTACCTTGGCGGCAATTTTGACCGCCAGCTTGCGGAAGCGCATCACCTTCTTATGGGAGGTTCCCAGCAGCGTGTGGAAGACGACTTTCTTGAGCGATTCTACCCGGTCTTCCAGCGGGACTTTTTTATCCTCTTCAAAGAAAAACGAAGCGTCGGCCAGACGGGCCTGCAGCACACGTTCGTTGCCCCGGGCGACCACTTCCAGATCCCGGGCGCGCGTGTTGCTGACGGCGACGAAATAGGGCAGAAGCTTTCCGGCGTCGTCCACGATGGGGAAATACTTCTGGTGCGAGATCATGGTTGTGGTCAGCACGTCCTTGGGGATCTGCAGGTAATGGGGGTCGAAGCCGCCGCGAACGATCACGGGATATTCCACGATAAACGTGATGGTTTCGAGCAGGTCTTCCGTATAGAAAAGCTTTCCCCCGACATCGGCGGCCGATTTTTGCGCTTCTTCGAGGATCAGTTTTTTCCGCAGGGCGGGATCGGCGATCACGAAACGCTCTTGGGCTTTGGCGAGGTAATCTTCATACCCCTCAACGGCAAAGGCCTCCGGGCTCATAAAGCGGTGGCCTCGCGAGGTGTTGCCGCTTTCAATGTCTTCCACCTTGAGCGGCACGACCTTGCCGCCATAAAGCGCCAGCAGCCAGTGGATCGGCCGGGCAAAGCGCAGATCGTAGGCGGCCCAGCGCATGGATTTGCGAAACGGAATCGCCAGAAGAAAGCTTTTGAGGAGGTCCGGCAGCAGGTCGGCGGTCGGCTGTCCGGCAATCGTCTTGCGCGCACACAGATATTCGCCCTTGTCGGTCGTGACCGTTTCGAGCTGCGAGACTTCCAGTCCCTGTCCCCGGGCAAATCCCAGCGCGGCTTTGGTCGGCTGGCCGTTTTCATCAAAGGCCGCTTTTTTGGCCGGTCCCATTTTTTCGACGACCTGGTCGTCCTGCTTCGGCGCGAGATCCGCAATGTGCAGCGCCAGACGTCGGGGGGTGGCCAGGCAGCGGATGCCCTCAAAGGCAATTCGCTTTTCCGAAAGCGCTTTGCGGATCATTTCCTCCATATCCACCACCGCTTTGGATAAAAACCCCGCGGGAATTTCTTCGGTGCCGATTTCAAAAAGAAGTTCGTTGCTCATCGTTTCTCCAGAGGTTCTATTGGTTCTGTAAAAGAGGGTATCCCAGCTCTTCGCGCTGCTTCATGTAAAGTTCCGCGCTGATCCTGGCCAGGTTTCGCACCCGGCCGATGTAGCTGGTGCGTTCGGCGACGCTGATCGCGCCGCGAGCGTTGAGCAGATTGAAGGTGTGGGAGCATTTCAGACAGTAGTCATAGGCGGGCAGCGACAGATTTTTTTCGGCAATGCGCAGCGCCTCCTCTTCGTACATGTCGAAGAGTTTACGCAGCATCGGAATGTCGGCCACTTCAAAATTATAGGTGGAAAATTCGACTTCGCCCTTGTGGTGCACGTCGCCGTACTTGATGTTGTCCGTCCATTGCAGATCATAGACGTTGTTGATGCCCTGAATGTACATGGCGATGCGTTCCGTTCCGTAGGTCAGCTCGGCGCAGACCGGCTTGCAGTCAAAGCCGCCCACCTGCTGGAAATACGTGAACTGCGAGATTTCCATGCCGTCGAGCCACACCTCCCAGCCCAGTCCCCAGGCGCCCAGCGTCGGGGATTCCCAGTCGTCTTCCACAAAACGGATGTCGTGCTCCAGCGGATCGATGCCGAAGCTTTTGAGAGAATCGAGGTAGAGTTCCTGGATATTGACCGGCGACGGTTTCATGATTACCTGGTACTGGTAATAATGCTGCAGCCGGTTGGGGTTTTCGCCGTAGCGTCCGTCGGTCGGCCGACGTGAAGGCTGGACGTAGGCCACGTTCCATGGTTCCGGACCCAGCGCCCGCAGGCAGGTGGCGGGATGAAACGTTCCCGCGCCGACCTCCATATCATAGGGCTGCTGGATGACGCAGCCCTGAGAATGCCAGTATTGTTCCAGCGCAAAGATTAATTCCTGAAAAGTCACAATGTCCTCCTTGGGGATGCCGGCAGGAACCCTGACCGGTCGCGCGGGTCCGGGGCTTTACCTCTGCCAGCGGCTACCTAGCATGAAAGACCAAAGGGGTCAAGATTGAGTGATGGGCAAAGGGCGAGGGGCGAGGGGCGAGGGGCAAGAAACGGTCGCGACCGTTCCTTGCGGGGCGCAGGTCATGGGAAAATGCTGAATTCGCGGTTCGCGCAAAAGATGCGGCATGAAAATGTAGTGCGGGGGCAGCCCCCGCTATGTGCGCGCCTAAAGCCCCGCACTACAACGTTTTGTCCTGGTGAGCCTGTCGAAGCATGATGATGTCGCCCTCCGACAGGAGACCTTTGAACAACTCCATTTTACGCCATTCTCACGAAGGCGGGAATCCAGGAATTATTTGATAATACTGGATGCCGGCCTACTCCGGTATGACAAATGTTGCCAAATACCTTCAGCGGGGTCATCAGCGCCGCATCTCATATCTTGTGGCAAAAATCTTCTTGACATCCTACAAGGCATCTTTTACACTCCACGCTCACAAACAGGAAGTTTTTACCAATTACCAATTTATCAATCCAAAGGAGGGCGAGTTTTATGACAGGAAAGGTATACGAACGGGGGGAATGCTACAAGTACCAATTGCTGATCAAACATCTGCTGGAGACGCCGTTGTTTTACGCTCCCGAGCAGGAAATCGTCTATCGGGACAAGGTCCGGCTGACCTATCGACAGCTCAACGAGCGGATTCACCGTCTGGCCAACGGCCTGGAGAAACTCGGCGTCAAGAAGGGCGACACCGTCTGCGTGTTCGACTATGACAGCCACCGCTTCCTGGAGTGTTTCTTCGCCATTCCCATGATGGGGGCCGTTCTGCACACGCAAAACTGGCGGTTGTCCCCGGAGCAGATCCTCTATACGATGAACCACGCCGGCGATGACGTCGTGATCATCAACTCGGATTTTCTCCCCCTGCTCGAAGCGGTGAAGGACAAGCTCAAGACGGTCAAGAAGATCATCCTGATCGATGAGGATGGGACCAAGCCGGCCACGGCGCTCAAGATCGACGTCGAGTACGAGGCGATGCTGGCCGCCTCGGCAACCTTCTACGATTTTCCCGAGTTCGACGAACAGACGCGGGCGACGATCTTCTATACCACCGGGACGACCGGTGATCCGAAGGGCGTCTATTTTTCCCATCGCCAGATCGTCCTCCACGCCCAGGCCCTGCTCCTGGTCACGAGCGCCTATGACGGAATCGGCCGGTTCAACTCGAGCGACGTCTACATGCCCATCACCCCCATGTTCCACGTCCATGCGTGGGGGGTTCCCTTCGCGGCGACGATGCTGGGCATCAAACAGGTCTACCCCGGCAAGTACGAGCCGGCGATGCTGCTCAAGCTGATTTTGACGGAGAAGGTTACGTTTTCGCATTGCGTGCCGACGATCATCCAGATGCTCGTCAGCACCCCGGTGGTCAAGCAGTTCGACCTGACGAAATGGAAGGTTATTATCGGCGGCGCCCGTCTGCCGAAGGGGCTGGCCCAGGCGGCGATGGAGATTGGGATCCAGATCTACGCGGCCTACGGCATGTCCGAGACCTGCCCCCTCGTTTCGATGGCGAACCTCAAGCCGGACAAGGTCGGCAAGGGCATGATCGAGAACGTCGACACCCTGATTCGTACCGGGTTGCCGGCGCCGCTGGTCTATGCGCGCATCATGGGCCCGGACGGGAAACTCCTGCCGCACGACGGCGAGACGACGGGGGAACTGGTGTTGCGCGCCCCCTGGCTCACCGAAGGATACTACAAAGAGCCGGAGAAATCCAAGGACCTCTGGCCGGACGGCTGGATGCACACCGGCGATGTGGCCTACATCGATCCGGAGGGTTACATCCAGATCACCGATCGGATCAAGGACGTCATCAAGACGGGCGGCGAATGGGTTTCCTCGCTGGAGCTCGAAAATCTCATGAGCCTCCACGAAGCCGTTGCCGAGGCGGCGGCCATCGGCGTGCCCGACGCCAAATGGGGCGAGCGGCCCATGCTGATCCTGACGCTGAAGCCCGACTTCAAGGGAAAGATTACCGAGGAGGATTTCAAGCGATACATGATGGAGGCCTCGACGGCCGGGAAGATCCCGAAATACGGCGTTCCGGACCGGTACGTGATGGTCGACCAAATCCCCAAAACATCCGTGGGGAAGATCGACAAGATCACCCTGCGGAAGCAATTTCAATAGTTTTCAGGGGGCGTTTCTCAGAGTCGAGAACGTCCCCGCGCCAACCTCCATATCCCAGGGCTGCCGGATGACGCAGCCCTGGGAATGCCGGTATTTTTCCGGCGAAAAAATGACGGCTTCGTAAAAAGCCCGGATGCCGCGTTGCGCCGCATCCTTCCCCGGCCTTCACCCCCGGCAGGCTTATTGCGGCGCCCGCTGAAGTACGCCTCATTGCTCAGGATTTGCGCGCCTTGCCTGCGGGGCTTCAAACCCTCTAAAACCTCCCTGTGCTTTGCCCTGTTCCTGGCGTGAATAGATATTTTTCTGTTGACATGCCGGGGAGTCTTTTCTATGAACAAGTTCATTGATTGCGGGGGTTTGTCAAAGGCGTTTCTTTAATCCGGTGGAGATGAATATGCTCAATTTTACTTTTCAAAATCCCACGAAGGTGATTTTCGGCCGGGATGCGATATCGAAGATCGCCGGTGAGGTTCCACGGGATGCCAGGTTGATGGTGGCCTTTGGCGCTCAAAGCGCCCGGAAATACGGCGTCCTGGATGAAGTTCTCAGGGCGCTGGCAGGCTTTGACGTTACCGAATTTGGCGGCATCGGGCCGAATCCGGAATATGAAACGCTTTGCTCCGGCATTGCTCTGGCCCGCGAAAAAAAGATCGATTTCCTTCTCGCCGTCGGAGGCGGTTCCGTGATTGACGGAACCAAGTTTATGGCCGCTGCCATTCCCTTCAGCGGCGAGCCTTATCTGCTCATGGAAAACAAAGGCGCCGCCATCCGCCGGGCAATGCCGCTGGGCGCGGTTCTGACATTGCCGGCGAGCGGTTCGGAAATGAACAACCGGGCCATTATTTCGCGCCGGGCCGCAAACTGGAAGCGCGCCATCATGAACGACTTTCTGTTTCCCCGTTTTGCCGTTCTGGATCCGACGAAAACGTTCACGCTGCCGCCGGCCGAAACCGGCAACGGCGTGGTGGATACATTTGTTCACGTCCTGGAGCAGTACCTGACGTATCCCGTGGACGGCAAGGTTCAAGACCGGCTTGCCGAAGGGCTGCTGCTCGCGCTGATCGAGGAGGGGCCCAAAGCGCTCCGGGAGCCGGAAAATTACGATGTGCGCGCCAACCTGATGTGGGCCTCGACGCTGGGGCTCAACGGTTTGATCGGCGCAGGCGTTCCGCAGGACTGGGCGGCGCACCGGGCAGGCTACGAACTGACGGTTTTATACGGACTGGCCCATGCGCAGACGCTGGCGGTGCTGGTGCCGGCCATGCTGAAAGTCCGGTCCACAGGCAAAAAACAAAAACTGCTTCAGTACGGCGAGCGCGTCTGGGGAATTTCATCCGGCGCGGAGACGCTGCGGATCGACGCAGCGATTGAGCGGACGCGAACTTTTTTCGAGACGATGGGGCTTCCCACCCGCTTTGCGGACTGCGGCATAAAAAATGTCGATGCCGACAGAGTGGTTGAACTCCTCGCGGAACACGGCCTTGCCACGATGGGCGAAAGCGGCGACGTGACTCCCGGCACCATTCGGGAGATCCTGGCGCTGTGCTGATCTTTGATTGGGCCGGTCTGGCGCCCCGCTTGCGGCAGAGAGATGGATTGACACCGGCCAACTGAAAAGGATTTTCATCATGCACAGTATTTTACCTGAAATCGGCATTGCCGTTCTGGCGGCCACGGCAATGGGATTTATCTTTCAACTCTGCCGTCAGCCGGTCATCCTCGGCTATCTGGTGGCCGGAGCCCTGATCGGACCGCAAATCGGTTTCAAGCTCGTCTCCGATCCGGCCAATATCGAAGTTATCTCCGAGATCGGGCTGATCCTTCTCTTGTTCATCATCGGTCTGGAGCTCAATCCCGCCAAACTTCTTTCCTCCGGGAAAAAACTGATCTATGCCGGCGTCGGCCAGTTTGTCCTGTGCGTTCTGATCGGCCTGGGCTTCTTTGTTCTGCTGGGCTATCCCCTGGGGGGCGGACGCATTGAAACGCTTTACCTGTCGCTGTTCTGCGCGCTTTCCAGCACGGCCATTGTCGTGAAGCTCCTGTATGACAAGTTCGAGCTGGACACGCTGCCCGGCCGGATCAGTCTGGGCATTCTCATCTTTCAGGATTTGTGGGCCATCCTCATTCTTGCGCTCCAGCCGAATTTCATGGACCCGAAGCTGCACCTGGTTGCCCTGGCGCTGGGCAAAGGCGTCCTGCTTTTGGCCGTCGGGTTTTTGCTCAGCCGGTTCGCGCTGCGCTGGATTTTCGCAAAAATCGCCAAAACTCCGGAAATGGTGGTTGCCACATCCATCGCCTGGTGCGCCTTTATGGCCGGACTGGGCTCCTGGATCGGCATGTCCATGGAAATGGGCGCCCTGATCGCCGGCGCGGCGATTGCTTCTTTCCCCTACGGCGTTCATGTCACCGCCAAGGTCCTGCCGCTGCGGGATTTCTTTCTGACGCTCTTTTTTCTTTCCATCGGCATGAAGATTCCGTTTCCCGACGCCGCCACACTGACCATGGCCGTTCTCATTGTCCTGTTCGTGATCGCTTCGCGTTTCCTGACCATCTACCCGATCCTGCAGCTGTCCGGAAGCGGGCGCCGCACCAGTTTCATCACCAGCCTGAACCTGGCCCAGATCAGCGAATTTTCCCTGGTTGTCGCGGCTCTGGGCGTCCAATACGGACATATCCAGCAATCACTGATGTCCCTCATCATTTACGCGATGGCCATCACCTCCGTGCTGTCCTCCTATTTCATCAAGGGCAACCACACGATCTATCTTGCCTTTGACCGGGTGCTGACCCGAATGGGATTTCCCTCCAAAGCCGCCAGGGAAACCGCGGAAGAAGGACAGGATCATTACCCTATCGTTCTTCTGGGCTATCATCGCGGCGCCCGGGCCATCGTTGAAAAGATCCAAGAGGATGCTCCCGATCTGTTGGAAAAAATACTCGTCATCGATTTCAATCTGGAAGTCCTCAAAGAGCTGGAAGACCGCCATGTCAAAGGGGTTTTCGGAGACATCAGCAGTATGGACACCCTGGACCACGCCCACGTGGCCGGCGCCGAAGTCATTTTATCCACGATTCCCGACATGCTGCTGAAAAACACGAGCAATCTGTCGCTGGTCAAAACGTGCCGGATGCT
>Ga0208458_1000567_pt1:17500-37872 | contig 37872 bp, 31 predicted proteins | sample AD_UKC085_MetaG_FD_184432 | JGI IMG/M metagenome (GOLD analysis project Ga0208458, IMG submission 184432) | Active sludge microbial communities of municipal wastewater-treating anaerobic digesters from USA - AD_UKC085_MetaG (SPAdes) (version 2) | ecosystem: Engineered > Bioreactor >... | reverse complement strand
AATGTCCTGCCCGTATTCCGCCGCCGGTCCGGAAAGCGGTCCTGTGTACCCGAGAACAATTTCATCAGCCCTGCTGCTTCCCGTCCAGGACATGACAAAAACTGCAACAAACAGACAAACTAACCCCTTCAGATACTTCATTTCAGTTCCTCCTCGTTGGCGAATTTCTTGACCATACGACATCGGGAAAATGATGAGTCCGTCTTCCCCTTCTCCCTATCTGATTTTACTGTATGATAAATTGTCTAATGATTTGCGAATAGCTTGTCAATACCATAAATCGATTGCGCTCGAAGCATCGTGTAAAATGACCGAGTTCTTTTTAAATAATATTCCAATATCATTAAAGAAATGAGATGACCGCCATTCGTAAAATATCTGCCGGTCAGTTTTTTCAGGTGGAATAATTCTTCATGTGCCGGCGGCAACAAATGAACGGACGCATCCCCTAACCCGTCGCGATGCCGCCGTCGATGCTGATCGCCTGACCGGTAATGCTGCGGGCTTCATAAGACACCAGATAGGCCACCAGCCCTGCGATTTCAGAGGCTTCCTGAGGACGGCGCAGGGGGGTTACGGATCGGACGCGCGCCTCAAAGATTTCCAGCAGGCTTTTGTCCGCCAGGGCCGGCTGCGAATCCTTGAGGGCCTGCGCCAGTTTCTCCCAGCCCGGCGTGAAAACATAGCCGGGGCAGACGGCGTTGACCGTGATATCGTAGCGCGCCAGCTCCCGGGCCAGGGTTTGTGTAAATCCGATGACTCCGGATTTGGCGGCACAGTATGCACCCAGAAGCGGTTCTCCCTGTTTTCCCGAAATGGAGGACATATTGATGATGCGTCCCTGTTTCCTTGGAATCATGATCTTAGCCGCTGCGCAACAACAAAGATAAGCGCTTCTTAAATTCAACTCGATGGTTTTGTCCCAGTCCTCAAGGAGCGTTTTCACCACCAGGTTGATGCCCGTGCCCCCGCCCACGTTGTTAACCAGTATATCAACGGCGCCGTAAGTCCGAACGGTTTTCTCCATGAGCGCGTCGACCGCTCCCGGATTCGTGGCATCGCAGACAACAAAAACGGCATCCCCTCCCTGCGTCTGAATGGTTCCGGCAACTTTTTTTGCCGCCTCCGGATCCAGATCCGCCACAACCACTTTCGCGCCTTCGGAAGCCAGACGCAAAGCGATGGCCTCGCCGATTCCGCTTCCGCCGCCCGTCACAACAGCGATTTTATCTTTGATCATCAGTTCCATAAATATTCCCCCCTCGGAATGATCTTTACTGATCCTTCAATCGATGCAGGATGGCCATGGTCCCTCTGCCGGCCATCAAGTTTTTTTAAGGGGAAGGCGGCCGTTCCAGACGGTCCAGGATGATATCCAGAATCCTTTGCAGGCGGGGCCTGTCGATTTTTTCCCTGTCATCCTTGATTTGCTCCTCCATCGCCAGCTGAACCACGCCGCGGATCACCCAGGTGATGTATCCCGGATTGCCCGATTGAAATTCCCTTGAGGCAATGCCTTCTTCGATGACCTTTTTTATCGCCGCATGAATTTTGACATGATAAGAAATAAAATCATAGTAAGGCGCGCCTTGAGACGGCCCATAGTACATGCTGAACATCAACCGGAAAAAATCCTTGTCATTAATCACCTGAAGAAAAATCTTGTCCACAAGATCTTTCACCCGCATTTTCGCGCTTGCGGATGTATGCGCGTAAGATTGCAAAGCCAGATCAATTTGTGCTCCGTGCGTTTGCACCAGATCCAGATAAAGCCCCTCCTTGCTTCCAAAATAATAATACAGGGAAGGCGCGGTGATTCCCGCCGCATCCACGATTTCCCGCACCGTGGTGGCGGCGTATCCCTTTTGGGCAAACAATACGAGCGCGGCGTCGAGGATTCGCCGGCGGGATTCCGCTTCCAGATGGTTGTTTGCTGTCTTTCCGTTTTTTACAGCCATTTTTTTATCCTTGACTTTAGGCTTGATGTATTCTATCTAACGCTCGCTACAGAAGCAATTCCCGCTTACTATATTGGCAAGTATCCCCATTTGTCAATGATCATAAGATAAATAAAAATTTGGGAGGTTTTTGTATGGAACGCATTTGGATGAAAAGCTGGCAGCAAGACATTCCCACAACGTTAACCTTTGAACACGGCAAAAAACCTATCCACGAATACTTGAGAATCCGGGCTGGAGAAATCCCAAATAAAACCGCCATCATTTTTTACGGACGGGAAATCAGCTATCGCGAACTCGATGAAGCGTCAGACCGGTTTGCCAATTATCTCCGGCAAACCGGCGTCAAAAAGGGCGACCGGGTCGCCATTTTCATGGCCAATTGCCCCCAGTACGTCATCGCGCATTTCGGCACACAGAAACTGGGCGCCATTGTCTGCCCCTGCTCTCCCCTCTTCAAGGAAATGGAACTGACCTATGAACTCAATGACGCGGAAACAGAAGTGCTCGTAACCTGGGACATCCTCATGCCGATCGCCGGGAAAGTGCTCGCGAACACCAAAGTGAAAAAAGTAGTGATCACTAATCTCAACGACTATCTGCCGGCGCAACCCACCCTGCCAATTACCGACACGATGAAAATCCCCCGGCAAAATATTCCGGGAACGGATGATTTCATGGAAATTGTCACCAAAGGCGACAAAACACCCCCCCGCGTCGCTATCGATCTGGACACTGACATCGGCCTCTTCCAGTATACAGGCGGCACAACCGGTCTGCCCAAAGGATCGATGCTCAGCTTTTACGCCGCGCTATTCAAAACAGCGGCGGTCTGCACAATCACCGGAATCAATAAGAATGCCGTCAGCCTTGTTTCCATGCCTATTTTCCACATTGCCGGCATGGTCGCCGGCATGAACAGTTGCATTTACGCCGGCGCCACGCAGGTCCTCTTCACGCAGTTCGATGTCAAGGCCACGATGGAAGCCATCCAGCGCTACAAGGCCAATTTCTGGTACAGCGCCGTGCCGATGAATGTCGGCATCATGATGCATCCGGACGTTAAAAACTACGACCTTTCCAGCATGAAACTCTGCCTCACCTCCTCTTTCGGCATTACGCTGACGGAAGAAATATCCCGTCAGTGGGCAACCTTCACGGGCGGAGGCACGCTACTGGAAGGAGCATACGGATTGAGCGAAACCCACACCGCCGACACGTATGTCCCTCGCGACAAGGTAAAGTACGGCACCATGGGCATTCCCGGCTTCGAAGCCGACTTTAAAATCGTGGACGTCAATGACCGGTCGAAGGAAATGCCTCTGGGAGAATCCGGAGAAATCGTTTTGAAAAATCCCGGCGTTTTCAAAGGCTACTGGAAAAAACCGGAAGAGACAAAAAACACGCTCGTTGACGGGTGGGTTTATACCGGCGATGTGGGAAAGTTCGACGAAGACGGATTTCTATATCTGATCGGACGCGCGAAGGAGATGATCAAAGTTTCCGGCTTCTCCGTTTATCCCGAAGAGGTCGAATTCATGCTCAACAAATACCCGGGGGTCGCCCAGTCGGCCGTCATCGGCATCCCCGATCCGCAGAAGATGGAAGTCGTAAAAGCCTTCATCGTGATGCAGCCGGGCAAGACGGCCACGGAAGAAGAAATCAAAATCTGGGCCAAGCAGAACATGTCCGCATACAAAGTGCCCGCCAAAATCGAGTTTCGGACATCTCTGCCTCTTTTAGGCACCGGAAAAATCTTGCGCCGGGCACTGAAGGAAGAACCGGCGAAAACCTAACGACACGTTTCCTTCCACCCGGGGCAAAGCGCCGAACGCTATCTTCCGGTTCCGCCCCGGGCGGAATTCTCATAAAAAAGTGGAAATAAAAAATCAATGAATATGGCATCCTCGCAGACCGGCAGACGCTTTTTCGCGGGCGTCGCCCGCCTGAAATGAACACGATCATGCATCTCAATAAACACAGGGAGTTGAAAGAAGATGGATACAAATAAAGACAAAAACGTCATCAATGATCCCTCCGGGCAACAAAAAGCGGACGGCGGATCCCTTCGTCCCGACCTGGCCGAAGCGATCCGCAGACATTCCTTCGGACTGGATAAAAACCGCCCCGACGCAGTGGAGAAAAGAAAAAAGAAGAATCAGCGCACCGCCCGCTCCAACATCGAGGCCTTCTGCGATCCGGAAAGTTTCGTTGAATACGGAGCGCTGGCCATTGCCGCGCAGCGGGGACGCCGTTCCGTTGACGACCTGATCGCCAAAACGCCGGCCGACGGTTTGATCGCCGGAATCGCCACGGTAAACGGCGAACTTTATCCCGAAGACAAAGCCCGCTGCATGATCATGGCTTACGACTACACTGTGCTGGCCGGCACGCAGGGATATTTCAACCACAAGAAAATGGACCGCATGCTGAAACTGGCCCACGAGCAGAAGCTGCCGCTGATCTTTTTCGGCGAAGGCGGAGGAGGAAGACCCGGCGACGTGGACGCGATGAGCGTGATGGTCGCGGGACTGGATCTGGGCACGTTCGGTTCTTTCGCCAGACTCAGCGGGCATGTTCCGGTCGTCGGCATTGTTTCCGGCCCCTGCTTCGCGGGAAACGCCGCGCTTCTGGGCTGCTGTGACGTCATTATCGCCGCGAAAAATTCCAACATCGGCATGGGCGGTCCGGTGATGATCGAAGGCGGCGGCCTGGGGGTTTTCAAACCCGAGGATATCGGGCCGATGGACGTTCAGACGCAGAACGGCGTGGTGGATATTGAAGTCGCCGACGACATCGAAGCCGTCGCCATGGCCAAAAAATATATTTCCTTTTTTCAGGGCACTCTCCCCTCGTGGACGGCGGGCGATCCGCTCAAACTTCGCGAGCTGATTCCGGAAAGCCGCAAGCGCGCCTACAATGTGCGCAACGTCATCAAAGCCATCGCGGATACGGATTCCTTCGTCGAACTGCGCCCCCGGTTCGGCCCGGGCATGGTTACGGGGCTGCTTCGCATCGAAGGGCGTCCGTTCGGCGTAATCGCCAATAATTCCATGCACATGGCCGGCGCCATTGAAGCCGAAGGCGCGGACAAGGCCGCGCGCCTCATGATGCTGTGCAACGCGCACGGACTGCCGATTCTGTCGCTGTGCGACACGCCGGGCTTCATGGTCGGCCCCGAAATTGAAAAACGGGCGCAGGTCCGCCATGTCTGCCGGATGTTCGTCGTCGGCTCGCATGTCACCGTTCCTTACTTTACGGTGATCCTGCGCCGGGGCTACGGCCTCGGCGTCATGGCGATGGCCAAAGGCGGATTCCATGAATCTTTCTTCAGCGTGTCCTGGCCGACGGGGGAATTCGGCGGAATGGGCCTGGAAGGCGCCGTTAAAGCCGGTTTCAAAAAAGAACTGGCGGCCATTGAGGATCCGCAGAAGCGTGAAGAATTCTACGAATCACTCGTGGCCCAGCTCTACGAAATCGGCAAAGCCATCAACATGGCCGCGCACCTCGAAATTGACGCCGTCATCGATCCGGCGGACACCCGCCAGTGGATCATGCGGGGGATCAAATCCGCGGCTGCCCGGCAACCGGCGGATGCCTGTCCTTCTTTTGTCGATCCGTGGTAGGAACAGGCAACCGGGGCGTCTTTCAGTGTCCCAGTTGTTCGTAGAGCATCATCACCGTATTTACATACACGCGGCTGCGATTGTAGTGCCAGATCGCCCTGCGTTTTTGTTCAACGGAAGTTTCCTCTTTCCATCCGAATTTTCTGAGATAATGCCCCATGCTGAATTTGGCATCCGTCATGTTCGAGGGATCAGCCAGGCCGTCTCCGTCGCCGTCCATTCCGAAAATCCAGAAAGACGAGGGAATAAACTGCGCCGGGCCCATCGCGCCGGCAAAAGACCCGGAAATGCTCAACGGATCGATCTCCAGGTGATCGGCGATCCGGGACAGATGATAAAGCTCCCGCACCGCCCACTTCGCTTTTCTTTTCGCCCGGGCGGACGTCGCGTCATCCCGAATCTGCGGATAGGCGTCCGCATAGCGGTTCTGGATTTCTTTCCAGTAGGCCGGATCCAGCACAAAGGCCAGGTTGGCGTAAGCGTTGACCACATTATACGGCATGGGATAGGTCCCCAGCCGTGACTCGATGATGAGAATCGCGGTGATGATCCTCGGCGACGCGCCGAAGCGCTGTTCCACGGCGGACAAAACAGCTGCGTTTTCTTTCATAAAATCCCTGCCCCGTTCAATCTGACGGGGATCAATATCCATCACGTCAGGCTTCTGCACGGAACCTTTGGGTTCGGAAAAGAATAGGTTTTTCAGAACGATATCCGGGCTGACGGATATGCGGTTGTCTTGCATGATGCTGCGCACTTTCACAGGGTCAAGCCCCTCGGCAACCAGCAATCCCTCGACAAACGATCTCGGATCCTCGCCGGCCATTGCCGGGAGCGGCGGACAGACCAGAAAAAAAATAATAAAAGCAAGACAAGGGAAACGTCTTTTCACGGATCCACCCCGGAATTCTTTCATGCCATTGATGAGCTATCCTACATTTTCGCCGCGGTGGAATGCAAGCGAATTTCTTCTTGATATCAATATTTTAGACTTGCCGGTGGCTTGCTTTATAAAATATCATCAGGGTGGCTGAATTCTATTGACAAAAAGGATCATTTTGTCTATAAGTTGCGACCTTAACGCTAACGAAGGATAAGGTTATGTACGCAATCATAAAAACAGGAGCCAAACAGCACAAAGTCAGCGAGGGCGATGTATTATCGGTTGAAAAACTGCCCGGTGAAAAAGGGGCCGAAATTGTTTTTAATGAAGTTTTGATGGTATCGGACGAGGCCGATGTGAAAATCGGCAAGCCTTTCGTTGAGGGCGCCAAAGTCATCGGCGAAGTGGTCGCCCAGACTAAAGCCCCGAAGCTGATCATCGGCAAATACAAAAAGCGCAAGGGATTTCGCAAAAAAACCGGCCATCGGCAGGAATTAACCAGCATGAAAATCAAGAAGATTTCGATATAAGCGGAGGATATCATGGCACATAAAAAAGGTCAGGGAAGCTCCCGCAACGGTAGAGACTCCAATTCGCAGCGGCGCGGCGTCAAAGTGTACGGCGGCCAGAATATCCACGCGGGTTCCATTATCGTGCGGCAGGTCGGAACAAAAATTCACCCCGGCAACAACGTCGGCATCGGCAAGGATTTCACGTTGTATTCTCTCATCGACGGCGTGGTCAAATATGAAAGGCTGGACAAGACCCGCAAAAAGGTCAGCGTCTATGCGGCGGCGTAAACCGGTCATTCCAACTCGTGTTCAAAAGGCGCTTGAGACATTAAGCGCCTTTTTTCTTTGAGGAAAAGGTCGCGACAACGCTCTGGGCGGCGAGACCGTTCCCTTCTTCAAAAGAGGAAAGAAACAAGTGAAATTTGTTGACGAAGCCAAGATATTCGTCCGGGGCGGACACGGCGGCGCGGGCTGCGTGAGTTTCCGGAGGGAGAAGTTCGTCCCCAAAGGCGGTCCGGACGGCGGCGACGGCGGCAAGGGCGGCGACGTCATCTTCCGGGCGGCCCAAACGCACCACACCCTGCTGGATTTGAAATATCGTCAGCATCAAATCGCTAAAAACGGCGGGCACGGCTCGGGCAACAACCGCACCGGCCGCAGCGCGGAGAATCTTGAAGTTGTCGTACCGCCCGGAACGCTGGTGAAGGATTTTGAAACCGGCGAGGTTCTTGCGGATCTGGCCGCGGCGGGACAGACCTTCGTCGCGGCCCGCGGCGGCATCGGAGGCAAGGGCAACGCCCATTTCAAGACCTCCACCCACCAAACGCCGCGGTTCGCCCAGGAAGGCATGGAAGGAGAGGAGCGCACGCTGCTCCTGGAACTGAAGCTGCTGGCGGACGTCGGGCTGGTAGGATTCCCCAATGCGGGCAAATCCACCTTCATTTCCCGTGTATCGGCCGCCCGGCCCAAAATCGCCGACTATCCCTTCACCACGCTTACACCGCATCTGGGAGTGGTGAAGCACAAGGACAGCCCGGCTTTTGTCGTCGCCGACATCCCGGGTCTGATCGCCGGGGCTTCGGAGGGCCTCGGCATGGGCATCCAGTTTCTGCGCCATGTGGAGCGCACCCGTGTGCTCGTTCATCTGATCGACATCTCTGAAGAAACGCACACCGGCGCCTGGAAAAACTTTACCGCCATCAACCGGGAGTTGAAAAACTACAATCCACAGCTTTTGGACAAAGAGCAACTCGTCTGCCTCAACAAAATCGACCTGCCCGCCGTACGGGAAAAGGTCAAAAAAACCGTTGCGCAATTTTCGAAAAAAGGGATAATACTGCATCCGTTTTCCGCCGCGACCGGAGAAGGATTGCAGGATATTTTAGGAAAGATCGTAACCCTCTTAGACAACACGAAAAACCTTGAGCCATGAATCATATCCGTCTGGAAACGCTCGCATCCGTCAAGAAAATTCTCATCAAGGTCGGCTCTGCGGTGCTCACCGGAACGGACGGGCTGGATTTGAAAATCATCGAATCCCTCGTCCAGGAAATGTGCGACCTGACGCGCCGGGGATTTTCCATCGTCCTGGTCACGTCCGGGGCCATCGCCTCGGGCAAGCACCGCCTGAACATCTCGGGCAAACTCAAAAGCATGCCGGAAAAACAGGCGGCGGCGGCGGTCGGCCAGGGCCGGCTCATGCGCATCTATTCCAAGGCGTTTGAGAAAAACAACCTCTACGTCGCGCAGATTCTGCTCACCATGTCGGATCTGACCGACCGGCAGCGCTATCTCAACATCCGCAACACGCTTTCCACGCTGATGGAATGGCACGTCACGCCGATCATCAACGAAAACGACACCGTCTCCTTCGATGAAATCAAATTCGGCGACAACGACAACCTTGCCGCCATGATTGCCAATATCGTCGAGGCTGACCTGTTCGTCAATCTGACGGCGACCGACGGGCTTTTCGACTGCAATCCCGCCCAATCCAGAAAAGCGAAGCTGATTCCCCTGGTGTGCGAATTCACCGACGCCATCGAAGCAGCCGCCACGGAGGAAACCTCCGCCGTCGGCACGGGCGGCATGAAAAGCAAAATCGCCGCCGCCAAGAAAGTCACCTCCATCGGCATTCCCTGCATCATCGCGCCGGGCAAAAAAAAGAAAGTGCTGTCCGACATCATGGCGGGCAGGGAAATCGGCACGCTGTTTCTGCCGCAGACCGCGAGACTGGCCAGCCGCAAGTACTGGATTGCTTTTACGCTGCGCCCCCGCGGACGCCTGATCCTCGACGACGGGGCCAAGAAAGCCCTGCTCGAAAAAGGCAGGAGCCTGCTGCCCTCGGGCATCACCGCCGTCGAAGGGGAATTCGATCAAGGCGATCCCGTCGCCTGCGTGGACCGCGAAGGAAACCTGCTGGCCAAGGGGCTGGTCAACTACAGCGCCGGAGACATCCGCCGCATCCTCGGCCTGAAGACATCGCAGATTTACTCCGTGCTGGGGCACAAAGACTATGATGAAGTGATTCATCGCGACAATCTGGTCATCACCGGCGAGATCAGGAAAAGCAAGTGATGGTCCGATCATCCGGGAGCATTATCCCTGCGCCCGTCCGGGCGCCATTGCAAGGAGAGCAACATGATTCCATTGATCCTTCTGGTCGTCATCCTCGCCGTCGTCGCCTTTTATTGCGTCGGGATTTACAATCATATGATCACTCTGCGCAATCTATACCGGAACGCTTTCACCCAGATCGACATCCAGCTCAAGCGCCGCTATGATCTGATTCCCAACCTGGTGGAAGCCGCCAAAGGCTACCTGGCGCACGAACGCGGCACGCTCGAAGCCGTCATAAAGGCGCGCAATTCCGCCCTGGACGCAAGCCGCACCGCCGCCCAGTCTCCCGGCAGCGCCGCGGCCATGACGGGCCTAAGCCAGGCGGAAGGAGCGCTTTCCGGAGCCCTTTCCAGACTGCTGGCGGTCGTCGAAGCCTACCCGGATTTGAAAGCCAACCAAGCCATCGCCAATCTGATGGAGGAGCTGACCTCCACGGAAAACAAGATCAGCTTCGCCCGCCAGGCTTTCAACGACGCCGTCACCGACTACAACATTCAGCGGGAAAAATTCCCCCAGAACGTGATCGCTTCCACCTTTGATTTCAAGGCCGCCGCCCTCCTGGAAGTCGTGGAAAAAGCCGAAGAGCGCACAGCGCCCAAAGTGTCCTTCACCTGACGGGAAGCATGAATACCGACCGTTCGACCAATTTCTTTGCCAGGCAGGCGCGGGCCCGCAGGAACGGCCGGCGGCAGCTCATCGCGTTTGCCTTCGCCGTGGCCGTGATTGTGCTGGTAACCTCCCTGGCCATTCGTCTGGCCTGGTACCTGTATGTCGGCACAAACGCCTACACCTCCTTCAACACCGGAGAAGCTTACAGCTACCAGCAGAAGCTTTCCACCTTCACGTTTTTCGACCCCGCATTTTTCATCTTCATGTCCATGGCCATCGTCATCGTCATCCTGTCCGCCAGCATCTACAAAATGCACACCCTGAAAAAAGGCGGCGCCGCCGTGGCGGAAATGCTGGGCGCCCGGCGCATCCCCCCCGGCGCGACCGATCCGAGCGAACGGCGGCTGATCAACGTTGTGGAGGAAATGGCCATTGCCTCGGGCATTCCCGTTCCGCAGGTCTTTGTTCTGGATTCCGAAAACAACATCAACGCCTTTGCCGCCGGACTGGAATTGAGCGACGCGGCGGTGACCGTCACGCGGGGAGCGCTCGCCAAACTCAACCGCGACGAACTGCAGGGCGTCGTGGCCCATGAGTTCAGCCATATTCTCAACGGCGACATGCGCCTCAACGTCCAGTTGATCGGCATCCTTTTCGGCATTCTTTTCCTGGGCATTGCCGGACAAAAATTTCTTTCCGGCGGAAGGGTATCATTGCGCGCGGGGCTCCCGGCCATGGCCGCGGGAATCTTCCTGGTCATCATCGGCCACACCGGCTCGCTTCTCGGCCGCCTGATGCAGTGCGCGATCGCCCGTCAGCAGGAGTTTCTGGCGGACGCCTCCGCCGTGCAGTTCACGCGTAACCCTTCGGGGCTGGCGGGCGCGCTCAAGAAGATCGGCGGCTCCGCCTTCGGTTCCCGCATCTCCTCGCCGGAGGCCCGACAGGCCCGTCATCTGTTTTTCAGCGAAAGCCACCCCGCAAGCTGGTTTTCCTTTCTGGACACACATCCGCCGCTTGTCACCCGGATCCGTCTGCTGGATCCGTCCTTTGACGGCATATTTCCGAAAATGACCGAAGCGGCGCGCGAACCCAAACCCATGTTCACGGAACCGTTCGGGGGAACCGACCGGTATCGCCGGCCTGCCGTTGCCGGCGCGTCGGCGCTCGCAACGGACGTTACCTCTTGGATCGGCAATCCTTTGCCCGGCCATCTCGAAGAAAGCCGGGCCATTGTGACCGCCCTGCCGCAGGACATCCGCGAAATCGCCGCAACGCCGCGGGGCGCCGCTTCCATTGTCTTCGCCCTCCTCGTCGGCAAGGATCCTTCGCGCCGCGAACAGCAGGCCGCGGCACTGAATCGGGTGATGGTCCTGCAGGCAAATCCCGATCTGGTTTTCCCTCTGGCCTCTCGGCTCGCCGAATTATCCGACCGTCTGAAACTGCCCCTTCTGGAGCTGGCCATGCCGTCTCTGTCGCTCATGACCGGGATGGAAAAACGAAATTTTCTGCTGATGCTGCATTCCCTGATCCATGCCGACGGCAAACGGAGCCTGCTGGAGCTGTCCGTTCAATGGATTCTGGAAAAGCATTTAAATCCGTCCGAAGATTTGTTTCGCGCCATCCGGAAATTTTCCTTCTCCCAGGTGGGGCTGGACATTGTGACCCTTCTTTCCGCTCTGGCCTCAGCCGGGCACGCGCAAGACAAAGATAAAGCGCAAAAGGCATTTGACGCAGGCGTGGCAAGGATCCCGGAGCTGGCCGCCCGGAAACCTGTCTTTTCGTTTCAGGAAAACACCTCCTACGAAACCGTGAACCGGGCGCTCCAGTCGCTGACCGATGCTTCCTTCAAAATCAAGGAATCCGTCGTCGATGCCTGCGCGCACTGCGCCTTCGCGGATCAAACCGTCACGTTCGAGGAGGGTGAACTCCTGCGCGTTGTCGCGCTGGCGCTGCAGTGCCCCCTGCCGCCGTTCATCCGGCCATCGCCCCTGCCGGATGCCGCCTGAGCCAACCCATCCCCGCAGGTTTTAAAAAATCTGAATTTTTTTAAAGATTGCCAAGCCCCATGGCCTGTGTTAAAGCCTGCCCATGTCCATCTGGCAGAAGAAAAACAGGATATTGATCACGTGCCCGAAAGGGGTCGTTCCCTATCTGAAGGCGGAAATCGAGGAGCTGGGGTTCCCCATCCTCCAGGAAATCGACACGGCCGTTTCCACCGAGGGAACCCTGTCGGACACGATGGTGTTGAACCTGCATCTGCGCACGGCCCAGCACGTCCTGTATCAACTGCAAATCTTCAAGGCCATCTCCGCCGGCGCTTTTTACGAGCGTCTGAACGCCATTCCCTGGGAAACGTTTCTGCACGATTCCGGTCCCAGTGCTTACCTCTCGGTCACCTCCGTGGTCGATCACCCGGAGATCACCGACACACGCTTTGCCAACCTCAGGGCCAAGGACGCCATCGTCGATCGCATCCGCGATAAGACAGGCGTCCGGCCGGATTCCGGGCCGGAAAGAAACCGGGCGGTCATTCATGTTTACTGGCGCAACGACCAGGCCATGGCGTATATCGACACGTCCGGGGAAAGGCTTTCGCTGCGCGGCTACCGCAAGATTCCGCTGGCGGCGCCGATGCAGGAAACGCTGGCGGCCGCCCTCATCAAAGCCACGGGATGGCAGGGCCGGACGCCGCTCGTCAACCCGATGTGCGGCAGCGGCACCCTCGCGATCGAGGCGGCCCTGATGGCGCTTCACCGCGCGCCGGGCCTGGGCCGCGGCAATTACGGCTTCATGCATATCAGGGATTTCCCCCATGACTCCTGGCAGGAGCTGCGCAGGAAAGCCCGCAATGATTCTTTAAAAGCGCTGCCCTCAACCGTTATCGCTTCGGATATCGATCCGCAAGCGGTGGAGGCCGCGCGCCGCAACGCACAGACGGCCGGCGTTGACCGCCTGATTGAATTCAAGGTCTGCCCCTTCGAAAAAACGCCCACCCCGGGAGGAAAGGGCGTCATCATCATCAATCCGCCCTACGGCGAACGGCTGGAGCCTCTAAAGATCAAAACGGCGCAATCCGCGCCAAAAAAGGAAATCGCGCCGGGGCAAAAAGTCATCGTCCGCAAAGCTGCCGATCTCGCTCATAAGCGCAGCAGTCCCAGCGCCCTTCAACGACTGGAAGCGCTCTATGAAGGCTGCGGCGATTGGCTGAAAGGCATCGGCCGCGGCTACCACGGATACCTCTTCACCGGAAATCTGGAAATGATCAAGAAAGTGGGACTGCGCACGAAGCGCCGGATGACCTTCTACAACGGGGAAATCGAGTGCCGGCTGCTGGAATATGATCTCTATGAAGGCAGCAGAAAGCAAAAATACGCCTAAGAGCAACCGGAGAATGCGAAGCCTTTGCATGATGTCTCTTAGTCATTGCGAACGAAGTGAAGCAATCTCATCAGCATTGGATGTTTGAAGAGATCGCCACGTCGCTTCGCTCCTCGCGATGACAAAAGTGTAATAATGAAAAGTTCTCCATGCGGATAGCCCGTAGCGGTTGGCTTTGAATGCACATTTTGAACGGCCTGAAGACTGGCGCCACGTCGTTTATTCCTTTCCCTCTCTCTTCGCTTCTTTCTTGCGGGCCTTGGCCATCGTCTTCAGCGCTTTTTTGTCCGGCGCGATGGGGGACGGCCAAGGCCGGGAAGGAAAATCCGACGCAGGGGCTCCGGCCGGCAAACCCGGCGTTTCCTGCACGGAGCCGGAAAGCCCGCTTTCCCGGACAGCGCCTGCATTCAGGGTTTTTGTCTCTTCCGTTTCCTGACGGCCGGCCGCTGTCGGATTCTTTTTCGCGCGGCGAAGGCGGATCCTGTTCGCTATGGCTTCCGCCATCATCCGGCCAAACTGGCCGATAAATCCCGCTATCAGAACCAGAACGACCCACTTGATCGCCGACCAGGTGCTGATGTAATCCAGAATGTCCGTCATGAAGCTTCCTTTCCGGCATGGATTTACAGCGGCGCCTTCTTCCACACCTCCAAGGCGCAGGACCTGCAATGTTCTTATACAGGAAAACACCCTGCCATGACAAGGCCTGTTCTGCCCCAGCCGAAGGTTGAATTCGTTCATCCGTCATGATAGAAGTTGATCGGATCCATTCATGAACACCGTCAATTTGGGGAGTTTGGGTTCATGCGCAACGCCATCGTAACGCTGATCATGCTGTTTTTCATCGCCTCGATTGCCGCCTGCATGCCGCCGCCTCTGCAAAAAAAAGATGAGAAGGTAACCGCGGCCCTTGCCGATCCACAGACCTCTTTTTTCGAAGCCTCCCGAAAAGGGGACATCGTCCTGGTCATGCGCCTGGTGGAGGAAAAGCAAATCGACGTCAACCAGACGGACGATTACGCCTGGACTGGTCTGATGTACGCCGTTCAAAACGGCCACGTCGGCCTTGCCGAATACTTTCTTCTCCGGAAATCGCAAATCAATCGGCAGGATGCGGACGGGCTGACGCCTCTGATGATTGCGGCAAATGAGCGGCATCCGGACATTGTGGAACTGCTGCTGGCGTTTGGCGCGGATCCGGAGGCGCAGGACCGACACGGTTACACGGCGTTGATGTGGGCCATTTACAACAAGAGCTGGGACTGCATTCCGCCCTTGCTGGCAACGGGAAAGGGCCTCGATTTGCAAAACGGATTCGGGGAAACGGCGCTGCACCTGGCGCTCGACTACCGTTGCTCCGACATCGCCGCGATGCTGATCCGGCGCCACGCCAATGTGAACCTGAAAGACGGCAGAGGCAGAACTCCGCTTCATCTGGCAGCGAAAAAGGGCGACCACGACAACGTCCTGCTTTTGCTCGCCGAAGGCGCGGACACCGCCGCCAGAGATGAAGCGGGCGAAAATCCGTTGATGAAAAGCATCCGAAACGGCCGCGTTTCAGTCGCCAGGCTGCTTTTGGATCAAACCGGAAACCTCCAGACCGCCAATCAGGAGGGCCAGACGGCGCTGCACCTGGCCGCCGCAGAGGATCTGCCGGACATCGCAGCCGCCCTCATCCGGCGGAAAGCCGACCTGAACCGCCCCGACAGGCAAGGCGATACCCCGTTGATGCTCGCCGTCGAATCAGGATCGAAAAGAACGATTATCCTGCTGGCGGAGCGGGGCGCAGATCTGAAGGCGAAGAACAAAGAGGGAAAAACAGCGCTCGATCTAGCCAGGGAAAAAAGACTCGGCAACGTTGTCGAGTATCTGGAAAGAAAGATGGGGAAGCCATGAAAAGACGCTTGCACGATTTCCGGTGGAGGCTTGCCGCGGCGCTGATCATGATGACCGCCGTCCTGACGGGCTGCCGGTATTTGAGCATCCCGTCCCAGGATGACGCCGTTCCCTCTCTCCTTTCCTTGAAGGGAGAGAAAGGACCGCCCGCTTACAATTCCGCGGTCATCAAAGGGCGCCTCACCGGGCCCGGATGGCGGGGGAACTCCACGCTCATCCTGGCCTGCAGCCCCGCGGACAAAAAAAATGAATGCGCCGAATACACGGCCACCGGTTTGAATCAGGATACTTTCATGCTGTACCTGCCCGAGGGGCGCTACCGGCTTTTTGCCGTTACGGACTACAATCACAATGGAACGTACGAAGAGGATGAAGCATCCGGCATGAGCGGATCGGGAAGCCAGACCCTGGACATTGCGGTTCGGGAAGGAGAGCTGATTTCCGGCGTGGAGATCCGGACCATCGCAACCGATGAACAGCCGGTGCAGCTGCCCCGGGGATGGCGCCGGAAAATCGGGGAGCCCATCATCCGGCAGGCAACCGGCAACGGAGATGTTCTGAAAATTTATCATGAATATTTTTCTTTGGAAAACGCGCAGATTGGCTACTGGAATCCATCGTCCTTCATGAAAATGTTCGGCGCGCATATCTATCTGACGCAGGCCTACGATCCCCGGAAAATCCCTCTCCTTTTCGTGCACGGCACAGAGGGCAGTCCGCACAACTGGATATATTTTTATATGCGTCTGGACCGCAGCAAATACCAGCCCTGGTTCTTCTACTATCCGTCGGGAATCCGCCTGAATCTTGCCTCGGCCCTGCTCGATGAAGAATTGCGTGAGCTTCACGAAAAATTCGGTTTCCGGAAAATGGCCCTCGTCGCGCACAGCGTCGGCGGCCTGACCACGAAAGCCTTCCTGGATCGGCGCCGATCGGAGGGACAAAACACGTTCGTCCGGCTTTTTGTATCCCTCGCCACGCCCTGGAGCGGATTCGGTCTGGCCGACGCCTCCCAAATGCTGCCGCATAAAAGCATACCGGTCTGGCTGGATCTGGGAACGCAAAGCGATTTTATTTCCGCCACGATGGACACCAAACTGCCTTCCACGGTTCACCACTATCTTTTTTACGGCAGAGCCGACAAGCTTACAGGAGGCGCGGAGCCAGACAACCGGGTGGCCGCCGGCTGCGCCGCCGTATATGGATTCGACTGCACACACGACGGCATCCTGATCGACCGCAAGGTATTTTTCCAATTCGACAGCATTCTGGAAAAGGAGATGTTTTGAGATGAAAATTGTCCGATTTGTTTCCAAAAGAAAAGGCCCTCTATACGGTGTTTACGACCCGCGCCGACCGGAGGTGGCCAACCCCATTGAAGGAGATCCCTGGAATCCGCGCAGCGTCGGCGACCGTGAGGAGCAAATTGAACGGCTGCTGGCGCCCGTCGCGCCCGTCAATATTCTGGCACTGGGCATCAATTACCGAAAGCACGGCGAGGAAACCGCCCTGTCCGCCCCTTCGGAGCCGATCCTGTTTCTCAAAGCCACCAGCAGCGTCATCGGTCCCGGCCACCCCATTGAGCTCCCCGCCGCCGGGCCCGACCAGGTGGACTATGAAGCGGAGCTGGCCGTGGTCATCGGGAAAACGGCAAAAAACATCACGCCCGAGGAAGCGCCGGACTATATTTTCGGCTACACCTGCGCCAACGACGTCAGCGCGCGCGACTGGCAGTTTGAAAGGCAGAAAGACCAGTGGGCGCGGGGAAAAAGCTTTGACACCTTCTGTCCACTGGGGCCGTGGATCGTCACAAAGGATGAAATCGACAATCCGGATGATCTGGCCATCCGGGCCGTGTTGAACGGAAAGACCGTTCAGAAATCCCGTACATCGGAGATGATTTTTGACGTCCGGACAATCGTCAGCCGCCTGAGCCGTTCCATGACGCTCCATCCGGGCACCGTGATTCTGACCGGAACGCCGGAAGGCGTTGGCTTCACCCGCCGGCCGCCGCTTTTTCTCCAGCCCGGCGATGATATCCGCATTGAAATCGAAAAAATCGGAACGTTGAGCAATCGGGTGATCGCAGAATCATGAAAATTGTTCGCACCGACCTGATGCCGGGCCGCAAGCTGGCGGCCATCAACCTGTTCGGAATCGTGTTTGCGCCGAAAAGCGGAGGCCTCCTGCAGAAAACCATCAACCATGAGGCCATTCACTCGGCGCAAATGAAGGAAATGCTCTTCATCTTGTTTTATCTGTGGTATGCAGTGGAATGGCTGGTGCGGCTATTCGGGAAAGGAAACGCCTACCGGAATATCGCCTTTGAAAAAGAGGCCTACGCTCATGAACAGGACAAATATTATCTGAAACGCCGCAGGCCTTATGCATGGCTCAAGCGGCTGTAGTCTGTCGCGGACAAATACATCGAGAACTTTGCATCATTGTTATTTTGTCATCGCGAGGAGCGAAGCGACGTGGCGATCTCTTCAAATACTCATGAGATTGCTTCACTTCGTTCGCAATGACTAAGAGACATTATACAGGTTTCAAATACAACGGGGGCGAGGAAAATGGATGCTGCCTGGAAATCGCAAGGGAAAAAACTGCACACGCGGAACATTGAAATATCAACCTACGAATGCGACGAAAACAGAATCATCGTGGAAGGTTTTCTGAAAGATGACCGACATCAGAACACATTTGCGGTTACGGGCGAAACGTTTCCGGCCGGCGTAATTCACCACATGGGCATCCGTCTGCTGGTCAACTGCTCCACTTTTTTGATTGAGGACATCGACGTCGATCTGATCTCGGTTCCGCGGAGCGTCTGCCGGGAAACGATCGACAGTCTCGCTCCCATCAGGGGCCTGACCATTACCAGAGGCTTCACCTCCAAAGTCAAAAAACTGGTCGGGGGAACAAAAGGCTGCACCCATCTGCTGGAGCTGCTGCTGGCCATGGCCCCGGCGGCCGTCCAGGGATTTGCCGCGCATCGGTCGAGAAAGCCGTACGATTTTGATCCCCAACAGGCAAAGCTTATTCTGAAATTCCTGATCAACACCTGCCACGCCTGGCGCGAAGACGGCCCGTTCGTTCAATCGCACAAGGAAATGCTCCAAAAGGCGCTGAAGCTGTAAGAGGAGGGGGCACAACACTGAATTCGAGACTGGATTATTTCAAAGGTTTTATAATAGCGTTAATTAAGTGTTGCGTCTCCCAAACACCTATTTCTTTTCCCGCCAGGCCGGTTCGCCGTGAACGCGGCCGCCGTCGATCACAATCGTTTCGCCGGTGACGTAGCTCCCCGCTCTGGAGGCCAGGAACACCACAACGCCGGCCAGTTCCTCCGGTTCGCCCAGGCGCATCATGGGGATCTGAGCCACCGCCCTGGCGTTGACCTCCGGATTTTTCCACAGCGCTTCACTCAGACGGGTTTTGATGATACCCGGGGCGATGGCGTTAACCCGAATGCCGTATTGTCCCCATTCCCTGGCCATGACCTGGGTGAGCATGATGACGGCCGCCTTGGTGGCGCAGTAAACGCCCAACTCGCCCGCCCGGATTCCGCCGATGGAAGAGGTGTTGATGATCGAGCCGCCGCCCTGCGTCTTCATCATCTTTGCCGCCATCTGGCTCAGGAAGAAGATGCTTTTCACGTTGACGTTCATGGTGATGTCGTAGGTCTTTTCATCCTGGTCCATCATCGGTCCGTAATAGGGGTTGGTGCCGGCATTATTGACGAGAATGTCGAGGCGTCCGAATTCCTTCACGACCTGATCGACGAGCGCCCTGGAATCATCCATCTTGCCGACATGCGCCGCAATGGCCCTTCCCTTTACGCCTCTGGCCGATATTTCCTCGGCAACCCCTTCGAGATCGGCGATTTTCCGGCTGCTCACCACAACGTGCGCCCCGGCATCCGCCATTGCCAAAGCGGCGGCGCGGCCGATTCCCCGGCTTCCTCCGGTGACGACGGCAACTTTTCCTTCCAGTGAAAATTGTGAAAGATTCATCATCATTTTTTCCTTTCATCGATGTAATAGGGGGGGGGTAAGGACAATTCCGACCTTTCGGTCCCCCCCCGGGGGTTTAGGTAGCTTTTTTAATGACATCTGTAAAGGGAGAAACCTCCCTGGAGAGCTGGTAATATTTCATTGACAGCCACGCCGAAACACACTATTAATCTGCGCATACAAAAAGCAGCGTTTCGTCAAATAGAGGAAGTAGAGTCGTCTGATGGGCAAAAACCGTTTTACCCGGTTCTCTCTCAAAGCTCTCGCGAGGAATGTTCTTTCATCCCTGCGCGTTTTTCCCGCATCACGCCGGCTCAGCGGCAACAGGTGGTCCATTTCGTAAATTGAATTATGGAGGAGGGGGAAAATGATAGAGAAACCTTGGCATCGTCACTACGATTACAACGTACCAACCACCATCCGTTATCCACGTCTGGCAGCTCATGAGTTGCTGAATCTGCCCACCGGCGCTTATCCGGACAAAGCCGCCTTGATTTTCTTCGGCAGTGAGATGACTTTTCTGGAGCTGAGCATTGTATCGAAAAGTTTTGCCAACGCGCTGGCCGAACTGGGAATCAAAAAGGGAGATCGCGTCGGCCTGCATCTGCCCAATTGCCCTCAGTATCTGATTTCTTATTTTGCGGTTTTATCGCTGGGCGGCATTGTCGTCAATCTCAATCCGTTATACACCCCCGACGAACTGAAGCTGATGGCCGACACGTCGGGCATGACCTCTCTGATCACCTTTGATATGGCTCTCCCGGCCATTCGAACCCTGTGCAAGCAGGTTCTGATTTCCCGCGTCATCGTCACCGCCGTCACCGACTATATCAAGGGATTCCCCGTGAGTTCCGCCAAGAGCCTTGATCTGGAGC
>Ga0208458_1000567_pt1:0-10000 | contig 37872 bp, 31 predicted proteins | sample AD_UKC085_MetaG_FD_184432 | JGI IMG/M metagenome (GOLD analysis project Ga0208458, IMG submission 184432) | Active sludge microbial communities of municipal wastewater-treating anaerobic digesters from USA - AD_UKC085_MetaG (SPAdes) (version 2) | ecosystem: Engineered > Bioreactor >... | reverse complement strand
GTGGACTTCTACTCCCTATAAACAAAACTGTCAAGAAGAAATTGCATTATTTTCCGATTATTTTTCCATTTCCTGTTAGCTTCATATTTACAGTCACTTACGACTTTACCCTTCGGCCGAACCTTAAAAAACTACCCCTGCGCGCATCCGCTTACAGGGGCATTTCCATGCACCGGGAACCACAAAGGCCCTGCGGTGTGACCGCCGCCGGTCTTCTGGGGCAGCGCCCCGGTAAAGATCTCTTCCGAACAGCCGTTCACGACAGCCGGCTCTCCCGTCATGATGTGGTCCAGATAGCCATGAAGGTGCTTTAACTCCGTCCCGATGTAGCACTGATCCGAAAGGATTTTCCCACAGTAGAAGGCCGCTTCGGTATTGTCTTTTACGACGGCTTCCAGCGCGAGATCGCCTGTCAGCGCCTTGAGTTTGGGAATGGCCGCGGTCATGGACCACAGGTGCATCCAGGCATGGGCGACCATCCGCATGGCCTGCTGCAGCGGCTGGGCCACCGCCAGAATGTCGACGACCTTCCGGACATCCCGCATTTTGGCGAGCCTCTGAACCGTTTCGTCCATTCTTTCCAGAGCGGCCGCTACGATGGCGATGTATTTTTCATCAACGATTCCGCCGGTTTTCTCGGCCGTTTGCGCAATGCGCTTTTGGAAAACCTTGAATCGTATTTCTTCCCTTCCAGGAGAAGATTCTTCGAAGCCTGTCGGGGAGGACTTCGGATTTCTATTGATTCTTTTTAAAGGCTGTTCTAAGCGTTGTTGCCGATCCACAGCAGACGGCTGCCCGTCAAATAACGACGTACATTTTGTATAACGGAGGCGATCCATGATCCTTTTTCAACATCCGCCCCGCCGATGGCGCGCCCTTTTCCTTCTGACCTTTGCTCTTGTCATTGTTTCGGGCGTCGACAGCGCCGCATTCGACTTCCCCGCAGCGGGGTGGCACCGGGGCGATGCGGCCTTTGCACAGGAAAACTCGCGTGCAGCGCTGCAGAAAGCGCTGGCTTCCGCCAATCCCAACATCGAGCTGGACATTATTGACTTTGTCGATGCCCGGGGCAGACGGGTCGGACTGGTTTCTCACGATTACCTCATGAAGCGGGCCACCGGCCTTGACGGCACATTCGGCGAAAAATACAAGGACCCTTCCCAGCTGCCGCAAAATGCGGCGAATCCCCTCCTTCCGCCTCAGCCGTTTATGACGGTTGCGGAGCTGTTTGATCTCATCCGCGAAACGAAAGCCCGGGGCGTCACACCGATCGTCTCTCTGGACATGAAGGAAGAGGGGAAAAACGCTGAAGCATTCGCCCGATGGGTGGGAGAAAGAATCCGGGAGTACGGTTTTCAGGACCACATTTTCGCATCGTCATTCTTTCTCAACAATATCAAGCCTCTCAAAGCCGCCTGCCCCGAATGCCTGGCGGGAGGCCTGGTCTTCAATGACCACTGGGGACTTCGGTTTCTCAGCCCTCATTACGCCTCTGTGGACATTACCCCTTTGAGCAAAGTCACTTTCTTTCTGGGATTTTTGGGAAAGAAGGAATATCCCCTCGATTTCATCCTCCTTCAGGACGACATTTTCTTTGAGAATCCCGATCTGGTCAATTACTGGAAAAACAAGCGCAAAGTGAAATTTGTGGGTGTTTTCGTGTACAACAAAGACCGTCCCTACACTGAGGACGAGTGGGCGCTTCTGAAAAAAGCCGATTGGCTGGAGCTGGATCCGCCGCAGATGAATCAGTATCTGCAAAGAAAATCCGGAAAATAACTTCCTGTCGCGGGCTGCGCAACACCGGGCGGCCAACGAGCGGAAAAGCCGCGGGAACAGGTCCACTTTGACCTTGACAAATGCAGGTGACTGTGGTTTAGCGAATGCCCTATTACTTTTAGGGGTTTAACATGAAAAAGAATTTAACGAATAAATCCAACACCAAGAGAAAAAGGACCCACGGATTTCTGGTCCGCATGGCAACCAAAACCGGCCGGCAGGTGCTGAGCCGCAGAAGAGCCAAAGGCAGAAAGAGATTAACCGTTTAATTCCGCTATTGAACGTCTCGAAGGGATGTTGGGTTTCTTCAGTAATGAAAACACAATCTTTCCGAAGAGCGGAAAAGGTGACCAGTAAAAGCAGTTATCGGACCATTTACGAACAGGGGGTCAGAAGAAGTTCGCGATTCTTTACTCTCATAACCTGCGGCAACCCGAACGGAGCCAGACGCCTGGGAATTACCGTCACGAAGAAAACGGGCAACGCCGTTTTTCGCAACCGAATGAAAAGACTTCTTCGGGAATTCTTCCGCCGCAACAAAGACTTGTTTCCAGCGGGACATGACGTCGTCGTCATGGTCAGAAAAAATATACCGCCTCTCACCTATTCGGAAACAGCCAGGGAATTGACCGAACTCTTCTTGCGGAAAGACGGCAAATAAAGCATGTTCAGGAAAACCTTGGTCAATTTCTTTGTTTTTCTCATTCGTCTGTACCAAGCCTGTATTTCTCCATTCTTTTTTGCGCCCTGCTGCCGCTTTTCCCCGTCCTGTTCGCAATTCGCAATTGACGCGATCAGACTGCACGGACCGGCGAAAGGAATCTTTCTGGGAGCGAAGAGAATTCTGCGCTGCCATCCCCTTCATCCCGGCGGTTACGATCCCGTCAAGTAAACAAGAAATTGGGAGGTATGTTCATGGACAAAAGGACTATTCTGGCCATCGTCCTTTCACTGGCCGTTCTTTTGGTGTATCAAATCTTTTTTGTCAAGCCCCCCGTGCCGTCAAAAGGCACTGTGCCGCAGGCATCCACCGGGCAGGTTCGGCAGGATGCGGACGCTCCTTCGACTCCCGCACCGGCGGCGACCACGGCTTCGGCCCGGCCCGCGCTGAAATCGGCAGTTGGGCCACAGGCGCCTCCCCGCGACATCACGGTGGAAACCGCTCATTATACGGCTGTTTTCTCCACACGCGGCGCGGCTCTGAAATCCCTGAAGCTCAAAGACTACTATCGGGATTGCCATGAATGCACCGATGATATCTGGCCGAAAATCAAAGGGCTGGTGACCGGTACAAAAGCCCCCCTCAAGCCCAAAACGCCGGAGTTTGTGGAGCTGGTCGATGTTCGCGAAGGCATGCCCTATCCGCTGGCGGTGACCTTCCCCGAATCCGGCGCCGATATCGCTCCGGATGAAGTTTTTGAAGCCGCCCAAAGCAAATTGGATTTGACCGGGTCCCGGGAAAAGCAGCAGCTTGTGTTTTCCAAATCCTTCCACAACGTCAAAATCGAAAAGATTTTTTCGTTTGATCCTTCAGGCTACACCATCGGTATGGATGTCAAGGTTTACAATCTCACCGGAACGCCCATCACGCAGATTCCGCAGCTGAACTGGTACCAGTATGTTGATCCCCAGAAAATCGATGACAGCTACGGACATGAAGGCCCCATTGTCTCGGTCGGCGGCAGCGTCGAACTGCAGGAAGTCAAAAAGCTCCAGGGCCAGTCCATTCAGGGCCCGAACGTGTTGTGGGGAGCGTTTGAAAGCAAATATTTCATCGCGTCTTTCATCCCGGAAAATCCGTCTCTGACCAACGCCGTCATGACGCGCGACGAGGCCGACATGGTCGCCGTCGGCCTGAAGGGCCGCAAGGAAATCATTCCCGGCGGGCAAAACAGCGTTTTTTCCTACTCGCTGTATCTCGGCCCCAAACAGTATGACCTGTTGAAGCATCTCGGCGTCGGACTCGAAAACGCCATTGATTTCGGATGGTTTAAATGGCTGGCCATCCCGGCTCTTTACATTCTTAACTTTCTGTACGGATTTGTCCTCAATTACGGCATTGCCATCATCATCCTGACCACGATCATCAAAATCATCTTCTGGCCGCTGGGCAATATGAGCTACAAATCCATGAACGAGATGAAAAAACTCCAGCCGAAAATCGAGGCCCTGAAGCAAAAATACAAAAATGATCAGACCAAAATCGGCCAGGAAACGATGGCGCTTTACCGGGAACACAAGGTCAATCCCTTTTCCGGCTGTCTGCCCATGCTGATCCAGATCCCCGTTTTCTTCGGCCTGTATAAAGCGCTGATGTATTCCATAGAACTGCGCCACTCGCCGTTTTTCTTCTGGATTCAGGATTTGTCGGCAAAAGACCCTTACTACATCACGCCGATCATCATGGGCGCCACCCAGTTCATCACCCAAAAAATGACACCCGCCATGGGCGATCCGATGCAGCAGAAAATCATGCTGCTCATGCCCGTCATTTTCACCTTCTTCTTTCTGAATTTCCCGTCGGGACTCGTGATCTACTGGCTGTGGAACAATATTTTACAAATCGGTCAACAGTACTACATCAATAAAAAGCTGGCCACGTGACAGGATCTACGGAGTTCAACATGAGCGCAAAGACACTGGATATAGAAGAAAAAACCATTGATGTTGCCATTGAGCGGGCCTGCCGGGAATTCGGCGTCGGGCGCGAAAAACTCAACATCGAAATTATTTCCGAAGGGTCCAATGGATTTCTGGGAATCGGCGCGAAAAAGGCAAAAATCCGCGCCTCACTCTTTTCCTTCGACATGGATTTCTCTCTCCCGGAGGCCGCCCGGACCACCCGGCAAGCCGCACCGCCCGAAGAAAAATCCGACGGCAAAACGGAAAGGAAAGCCGACCGTCCACCGGATAAAAAACCGGAAGCCAGGCACGAACAGCGACAGGAAAGACAGCGCGAGGCCAAACCGGAAATGCGGCACAAATCCGAACATCGGGCTCAAAGGCCCGCGTCCGCGGAGTCCGGAGCATCCGCACCCCGCCCGGCGCCGACCCGGGTAAAACCGGCAGAACCTCAGGAAAAATCACCCTCGCCCGCCGCGGCCGCGGTCGAAGCGGCGCCCGCCACAACGCCCGCAGCGCTCAAAGCCAGAGACCTTTTAACCGGCATGCTCGGCAGAATGACTTTTGAATGCCAAATAAACGCCACCGAAACGGATGAAACCATCATCCTCAGCATCGCTGGAGATGACAGCGGTCTTCTGATCGGCCGCCGGGGGCAGAATCTGGACGCGCTTCAGTACATCCTGAACAAATCGATCAACAAATCAGAAACGGAACGCAAGATGATCGTGGTGGATTCCGAGGAGTATCGCAAACGAAGAGAGGAATCCCTGCTGGACATGGCCGAACGGATTCGGGAGAAAGTGAAGAAAACCCAGAAACCTCTTTCGCTTTCTCACATGAACGCTCACGACCGGCGGATCATCCATCTGGCGCTGCAGGAAGACGACGAACTCATCACCAAAAGCCGCGGCGAAGGCGAATATCGAAAGGTCATCGTACTGCCGGCAAAAAAAGGCAACGGCGCCCCCCGGAAAGCGAAAACGAGGCAATAACAATAGGCTATGGGCGATAGGCGATAGGCGATAGGCGGTGGTGAACAGTAAAAATGTGGAAAACATGATGGAGACAGACACCATTGCGGCCATCGCCACGCCTTTGGGAACGGCGGGTGTGGGTCTCATCCGGGTCAGCGGACCCCTGGCCCCTGAGCTGGCGGAGCGAATTTTCCGTCCCGCTCACCCCAACTGCGCCTGGCAAAGCCATCATTTGTATCACGGAGACATTGTCTCGCCCGACGGCAAATCGGTTTTGGACGAGGTGCTGGCCACGCTGATGCGCAAACCGCATTCTTTCACGGGCGAAGACGTTCTGGAAATATCCTGCCACGGCAACCCCCTGATTTTGCAAACCATTCTGGAGCAGCTCCTGGAACTGGGCTGCCGTCCTGCCCGCCCCGGTGAATTTTCCGAGCGCGCTTTTCTTCACGGCCGGATGGATTTGTCGCAGGCGGAAGCGCTTGCCGCTTTGATTTCCGCGCAATCGGCAAAGGCATTGCAGATTGAACTGTCGCAGATGAAAGGCTCGCTGACGCGCAGAATCGATGAACTGCGCTCGCTGCTGATCGACGCTCTCGCGAGCATGGAAGCCGCCATTGACTTTGCCGAGGATGTCCCCGAAAAAGAAATCCCCGCCGTCTCCGGGCAAATGCTTCGGGCCGCCGCCGGCATGGAGCTGCTCCTGTCAACCTACCGGCAGGCCCGGTTATTCACTGAGGGCCTCCGCGTGGTTATTGCCGGCAAGCCCAACGTGGGCAAATCCAGCCTGCTCAACCGGCTGGCCGGCCGGAAAAGAGCCATCGTAACGGACATCCCCGGCACCACGCGGGACCTGATTACCGCAACACTTGATCTGGACGGCACCTGCGTCCGCCTGACGGACACCGCCGGCATTCGCCCGCCCACGGATGCTATTGAGAAAGAAGGCATCGACCTGGTCTGGCAGCAAATGGAAGAGACCGATATTCTTCTGCTGCTGTTCGACGGCAGCAAACCGCTGACGGACGAAGATATCCAGATCCTGGAACAAAGCCAAACCTACGACGTCAAAATCCTGATGGCCGTCAATAAATGCGACCTGCCGCCTGCCTGGTCGAACCTGCTTCCCGATCATCCCCTTTACGGCAAATCCCTCTTGCGCCTGTCGGCAAAATTCGGCGACGGTTTGGAGGACCTCAAAAAAGCCATCACCGGATTAACAGACCCGGGCGAAGCCCCGGCCGAGGGCGTCCTGATTACCCGGGTGCGCCACAAACTGGCGCTGGAGGCGGCCTGCAACAGCCTCCGGGCGGCCCAAACCTGCCTCACCACCGGCCAGTCTCCGGAATTTGCCGCCTTTGAACTGGCCGAAGCCCTGAATGCGCTGGACGAAATCACCGGCAAAAAAATTTCAGACGATGTTCTGGCCCGGATTTTCTCCACTTTCTGCATCGGCAAATAAATTGAAAACCGCCCCTCTTTATGGTAGTTTTCACAAGGTTTCAAAGATTTGCTGCAGAGTCGTTTTGCTGACCCTTACCAAATATTTTTAAGAGGTGGCTTCATGAAAATAGCTTCTTGTCTTCTTTCCGTGCTTTGCCTGCTTTGTTTTTCCGTCCCTGAGGCATTCGCCCAGGCCAAATGCATTCCTGCCGGCGGCGAAGCGCTGATCGTCAACAATGACAAACCCTCGGCCAAAATGGAAGCCGTGGCCCGCGCCAAATGGGCGGCAATCGAAGACGTCGCCGGAACGGAAGTCAAAGCCGGCAGTATTGTGCAGAACTTCACGCTGGTTGAAGATGTGATGAAAACGAAGGCGGGCGGCGTGGTGAAAAGCTATCAGGTGCTCGATGAATTCGTGAAGGACGACATTCTGAATGTGAAAATCAACGCCTGCGTCGTGCCGTCGCAGGCCCGCGACGCCGTTTCGCAACTGGGCCTGAACAATTCCATTGCTCTTTTCATTCCCGCCCGGAAACCGGGACGCCACGGAGATGAGTTTGAAGAAAACAACATCCTTTCCGAAACCCTCATCGGCAAACTGACCGAGCAGGGCTACACCGTGGTGGACGTCGCTCCCACCCACGCGGTGGACGCCAGAGAAATTGAAAAGGCCGTGCGCTCCGGCAGCACGCTGTCCCTGCGCAGCATGATGTACAAATTTCTGTCGAACCTGATCATCATCGGCAAGGTGGACTACACCATTTCCACTCAAAAAGGCGAAGACATCGGCTACGGCCTTGCCATGCCCTTCAACCACGTCACCGTTCGTCTCAATTACCGGATTCTTTCCAAAAACAACAAAACCGGCGGCATGGAAATTCTGACGACGGGCGTCGAGCAGGCCAAAGGACTCGCCAACAATGTCGAGGATGCCACGGCGGAGGCCATGAAAGAGCTGGCGAAGGATTTGACGCCGAAGCTGCTGGACAAAGTCGGGCAATACATTCAGGGCAACACCAAAAAGATTGCCGTGCAGGTAAAAGGCGTGAATGATCTGGATACGGCGCTGGAAGTCAAAGGCATTCTTCAAAACATCGTCTGGGTCGCTGGGGTGGAAGAAAAGGAAATGGGGTCGTTTGTTGTCAGCTATCCGGAAAACACTTTGTATCTGGCCAACAGCATTCAGCAAAAGGGAAGCTTCAAAATTGTCAATTTCTCCCCTTATTCCCTGACAGTGGAGTATCTGAAATAGTCAAATAAGGAGGCGATGATGTTCAATACGCGCGGAAAGTACGGTGTTTTTCATGTTATGGTCTTGGCGATTCTGCCGATCACCCTCCTGATGCTGTCGGGCTGCGCGACGAAAATCCGCGTCAACATGCTCCAGCCCGCGCAATACCATGAAGCATCGCTCACCAAAGCCGTCGCCGTACTGCCGTTTAACGGGCCCGGCGGAACGGAATTTGCCGCTGAAATTGAAGGCGTACTCGCGGGCATCGGCATCGACGACAAACCGTATTTCACGCTCGTTGACCGCGCCTCCATCGATAAAATCATCAGTGAAATGAAATTTTCACAAAGCGGTCTGGTGGATCCGAAAACCGCCGTGAAGCTGGGCAAAATGATCGGCGCTCAGGGAATTTACACGGGCGTTGTCACACAAAACAGCTGCAGCGACAGCCGTTACGCGGAAAAAAGGCAAACCTGCACACAATATGAAATGCGCCGGGACGAAAAAGGAAGAACCTATCAGGGCCCCTGTTTGCGATGGCGCGCCTATCATGTTCAGTGCACAAAGCGCGTAGCCAATTTTGCCGTTTCCCCGAAGCTGGTGGACGTCTCCACCGGCCGGGTGATCTATTCCCGCAATCTCTCCGCCGTGACCAATTCTTCAGGCTGTGAGGACGCCAATCCGGTCCAGAGCGAAACCGTTTTGCTGGAGCAGGCCAAAGCTTCCGTCAAAAACCAGTTCAGACGCGATATCGCTCCCTATTACATCACCCGGGAAATCCGCCTGATCGATTCCACGGACGGCATCGATTCGAAGGAAGCAAAAGATCTCCTCAAGCGAGGCCTCGAATTCGCGGGGCACGACCGCATGGACAGCGCCTGCGAACTCTGGGGACAGGCCCGCAACCTCGCTCCCGGCTCCTACGCGATTTTGTACAACCTGGGCGTCTGCGCGGAAAGCCGGGGCGACCTGGACGCCGCGCTGAATCTCTACCGGCAGTCCGACCAAATCCTGGGAAAACCCGATGACGATATTTCGCTGGCGCTAACCCGCGTCGGCGAAGCCATTAAAAACCGCGGCAAAATCAAGGAAGCCCTGGGTCAGAAGTAAATCAATAATGATCGTCGGCTTTGGCTTTTCCCCTGAAGAGGCGGTAAACAAAAATGGTGTAGCCGATCACAACCGGCATGCCGGCCAGGGCGATGACCGCCATCACCTGCAGCGTGTAAATCCCGGTGGAGCTGTTGTAGATGGTCAGGCTCAGCCCCGGATCATTGGAGGCGGTGATCAGATTGGGGAACTGGGCGGCGCCCGCGGCCAGAAACAATCCGGTCAGGGATAAGGACGACCCCCGGATCGGGCCTGTTTCGTGTTTCTTCCCCGGCGCAAGGAACAGCGTCAGCAATCCCGCAAGCGTCAGCAAAACCGCCGCGTAAAAAAACGGGTTCCCCGATATCCGCAAAACCACAACAAACAAAACCGTGAAATAAACGGCCGCCAGGACGGCATTGACCGCCGTCAGCGCCCGCACGGCCTGAAATGAACGATCCTGCAGGCTCCCTTCCGTTTTCAGCACGGCCCAGGACGCGCCCTGCAGCAGGACCGCGGCAAGCCCCGTCAGGCCAAACAAAAGCGGAACGGGACGGAGCAGCGAAAAAAAACCGCCCGCGTATTCCATTTTGTCATCCAGCGGCACACCGTAAATGATATTGCCCAGCGCAACCCCGAACAGCAGGGCCGCCAGAGCGCTTCCGACGACCAGAGCCTTTTCCCAGAGGCCTGACCGCACCGGATCGTTTGCGCGGAATTCCATGGAAACCGCCCGGAAAATGAGGGCCAGCAAAACCAGCATCATCGCCAGATAAAAACCGGAAAACGCCGTGGCATACGCGTGGGGAAACGCGGCAAAAAGCGCGCCGCCGCCGGTGATCAGCCAGACCTCGTTTCC